>OJRD01000030.1_pt1 | contig 131445 bp, 103 predicted proteins | sample 1599051 | NCBI WGS metagenome assembly OJRD01 (sample SAMN03922523, study PRJEB24848) | human gut metagenome | isolation source: stool sample | host: Homo sapiens | place: Germany | collected 2010-02 | reverse complement strand
TGCCCGCCTGCGGGATGTTTTCGAGGATCTTTACGCTTTCCTGTTGGATGGCCTTACGGTCATCGTCCGAAAGTTCAAACAGATACCAGTTCCGGGCGGCAGGGATGGTGTTTTGTCCATCTGGCGGCAGATTCTTTTCCGAGATCTGCCCACTTTCCAGCGGCTCGCCAGTTACCTTGTTGTAAGTGGCAAAGCCGACCCCTGCACCGTTTTCCCGGAGATGCAGATAGCGTTCATCGTTGATAAGGTAGACCGCTTCTTTTATCTGCTCCATCAGCACCCACCTTCAAATTCCAGCGAAAACTTGCCGCGGCCATCAGCTTCACAGGACAGCAGCACGGTGGCATTGTAGGTCTTGCCCTTGGCGCTCTTGCAGTCCTTCAGGCGGACCCGACCATCCCGCAGCAGCTTGTCCACCACATGAGCGTCCAGCCGCTTGCCCAGACGCTTAAAGAACGCATTGTCCTTCCACAGCACGAAACGGCAAGGGTTGGATTCGCAGAACCAGCCTTTTTCACGCTCCACAACATTTGCACCGCAATTCGGGCAGACACCAATGATTTTGTTTTTCATAAGCGCATTCGCTCCTTTCCTAGCCTCGGTGGTCGTTACCAGCGAGGAGATCATTTCCTTGATTTCAGTCATAAAAGTTTCCGGCTCCATTTCGCCGCGTTCGATTTGCAGCAGCTTTGTTTCCCAATCGGCGGTCATTTCCGGTGATTGGATTTCTTCGGGCATTACGGTAATAAGGGCTTTGCCCTTGTCGGTAGGCAGCAGCACCTTGGTTTTCTTGTTGCCCTTGCGTTCCAGAAAACCCTTCTGCACCAGTTTTTCGATGGTGGCGGCACGGGTAGCCGGGGTGCCGATGCCCTGACGCTCCACGCCCTCCGGCATACTGTCTGCACTGGCGGTTTCCATCGCATGAAGTAGAAGGTCCTCGGTGAAATGCTTCGGCGGGGACGTTTGACCTTCCTTCAGTTCTGCATTGAGGATGCCGCACTCGTTTTCCGCTGCATTGGGCAGGGCAGTGAGTTCCTGCTTCCGGTTCAGGATGTCTGCCAGCACCTTGCGCTCCACCGCTTTCCAGCCTTCTTCCAAAATCTCCTTTCCCTTGGCGGTAAATTCCTCCCCGGCACATTCGGTGGTCAGCAGGGTTTCCAGATACCGGAAGGGCTTGCTGACCGCCATCAGCGTCCGGGCGATAATGAGTTTCAGGACGTTCTGCTCGCCCTTGGGCAGTGCGTCCAGATCTGCTTGCAGCATACTGCGAGTGGGCAGAATGGCGTGGTGGTCGGTGACTTTTTCCCGGTTGACGGTGCGCCGTGTCCGGGGCACAGCTTCGTCCACATCCTCTGGGGTAATGTCGAGAAAACCTTCCAGTTCTTCGGTCAGTTCCTCCAGCATTTCCTCGTCATCGTCGGTGATATAGCAGCTATCAGTTCTGGGATAAGTGGTAAGTTTCTTCTCATACAGGCTCTGCACATAGTCCAGCGTCTGCTGTGCGCTGTACCCCAGCAGGCGGTTGGCATCCCGTTGAAGGGTGGTTAGGTCGTACAGCGGCGGCGGACTCTCGGACTTTTCCTTGCGGGTGATGCGCTGGATCGTTGCTACCATCTCCTTTCGGCAGGCTTCCAGCAGGTTTTCTGCAACGGATTTTTCGGGAATGCGGCGGCTGGATGCCGTGTAGCCGCTGGTCAGTTCCAGATCCACCGTGTAGAATTTCTCCGGGGTAAAGGCAGCAATGGCAGCTTCCCGGACAACCGTCATGGCAAGTACTGGGGTCATAACACGCCCCACCGCCAGCGGTTGACCGTACAGGCACGAAAAAAGCCGGGACGCATTGATGCCGACCATCCAGTCGGCACGTTCCCGGCATAAAGCCGCCTCATACAAGGCATCGTATTCAGTTGACGGTTTGAGGTGGGCGAACCCTTCCCGGATGGCGTTTTCCTCCATGCTGGACAGCCATAGGCGAGAAACAGGTTTCTTACATCCAGCCTGTTCATAGACCAGCCGGAAGATCAGTTCTCCCTCCCGGCCGGAATCGCAACTGTTCACAATGCTGTCTACGTCCGGGCGATGCATAAGTTTTTTCAGGATGCCGAACTGCTTTTTGGTGCTGGCAGACACCAGATACTGCCACCTTTCCGGCAGGATGGGCAAATCTGCGATGCTCCACTTGACGTACTTGGCATCGTAGACATTGGGCGGAGCCAGTTCCACCAGATGACCCACACACCAGCTCACCAGATAGCCGTTGCCCTCAAGGTAGCCATCCTGACGGCTGGTGGCACCGAGGACTTTGGCGTAGGACATGGCAACGAACGGTTTTTCTGCCACGATCAATTTTGCGATAAAAACCCCTCCAATCTGTTTCGGATTGCAATATGTAAGGCGGCAAATGCCGCCTTAAAATCAGATGGGTTCGGTATCTTCCTCACCGGGTTCCTCCGGCTCGTCCTCGGTGGGCATCTCGAAGTCGCCCTTGTCCTCGGTATAACCTGCATCGGGGTCGAGGGCTTCTTTTTCTGCCTGCTTTTTCTGCTTCTGCTTCGCAAAAACGTAGAAGCCGCCGCCTGCCGCCAGCGCAATCAGCACGACCACACCCAGAAAGCCGGATGCGATCTTTGTGACCTTGTTTTCCTTGGGCTGTTCTGTGCCGGATGCTGCCGCTTCTTCCGCAGCTTTCTTGGCTTCCTCCTCGGCTTTCAGCCTGTCCTGCTCTGCCTGCGTCGCCGCTTCTTTTTCAGCGGTATAAGCGTCTGCATCTTCTTCCTCCATCAGCGCCAAAAGGTCTGCTTCGTCCACCAGATTCATAAAGTGGACGGTCTGCTGCCCTTTGGCGTTGCGGTCGATGACCAAGTAGAACGTATTGCCCGACTTGCTGACAAGCGTAATGAACTGCTGACCGCTGCCATCGGAATAGTCGGTGTGGTAGTCGTCTACCAGCGTCAGGTTGCCCTCCGGGGTCAGGGCACCAGAGGTTTCGTCCGTGACGATGACAACATCTTCCTCCACGACTTCCGGCAGAACAGGCTGCTCCACCGGGGCGGCTTCGCCCTCAAAGGCAAAGGCGGGAGCCGCCATGCCAGCGCACAGTGCCGCCGATACCAGCAGCGCGCCCAGTTTCTTAATCTTCATCTGCATCGACCTCCTTCTCAAAAGTTGCACCCACAGCGGACAACGCAGCCGGGGTCGGGGTAGTGGTGGCCGACTGCCGCAGCAGGGCGGCGAGCTGTTCCGGCGTGACCTTTGCAGTCCGCACCATTTCGTTGACCTCGGCGGAATCCTCCTCCTGAATGCGCCGCTCCAAAATCTCGATACGATTGTTCAGTTTGATGCGGCGTTCCTTCTCTTTTGCCAACATCGCCCGCAGCTTATCCGATTTTTCGCTCATAAAACTCCTCCAATCATTTTGAAAGCCGTCCGAACCCGGCGAGATGCTTCTCCCAGTAGGACGAATGAATGTTTGCGTACTTGATGGGGTCGCCGGCACTGACCATCATGCCGTTGCCCAGATAGATTCCGGTATGGCTCATGCCGGGGGTGTCGTAGGTTCCTTTGAAAAAGACCAGATCTCCGGGCTTTGCTTCGGCTTCGGAAATGTGCTGGCTCTTGTTCCACAGACCGTTGGCGGTGGTGCGCCCCACATTGTAGCCGTTCTGGTTGTAGACCCAGCAGACATAACCGCTGCAATCGAAGCCTGTTTCCGGGGTAGAACCGCCCCAGACGTAGGGCGTGCCCACATACTTTTGGGCTTCCTTGTAGATGGCGGCAAACTCCTCGTCCGTCAGGGCTTCTGCCGGAACCTGATAGTCGATGCCGGGTGTGCCGGAGCCATCGGAGCCACCGGGCGGCAGACCACCGTTGAACAGATAAGGCCGACCGCCCAGCGTATCCTGAAAGATCTCGTACCGTTTCCATTGGTCAGCATCCAATTCTTCCCGGATGACTACTTCCAGCCCTCTGTTCACCAATTTGGTGTGGAAGATGCGGTACTCATAGGGCACCTGCGTAGGGACTGGGATTCCTGCCGGGCTGATGACCCAAACGGTCTTATACCGTATCTGCACCTCCACCCATGTGGTCAGCTTGTACTGCTTTTTGAAGGTCTCCTTCAACTTGCCCTGTACCTCGCTGCGAGTGTAATCGTCGTAGAGTGTGGTCAAATACGAAGTGAGCTGCCACGGGTCATGCTCGATGGGGTCGAGGTGGTACTGGTACTCGTTATAGCCGGGGTGGTCGGTGGGAGTGCGCTTGATCTTTTTATCCAGCTCCTTTTCCAGCTTCTTGTAGTCCTGTTCTGCGCCCCGGATGTCCCTGTCCTCGGCAGAATAAATCGTCTGCCCGGATACTTGGGTACTGCCCGAAAAGAGGATGCCGCAGGAGGAAAAGCCAGACATCACCATCAGGATGAGCAAAACAAAAACGCCCACGATTACAAGAACGTGCGCGTTACTCTTTGCGGCGGTCATAAGGCTGTTTACTGCCGAACCGACCACAGATTTTCCCTTGTCCACTACTTGTTCTACACCAGACCGTGCGGCAGATGCACCGCCGGATACAGCTTTTTTGCTTCCAACGGTCTGTGCCGCTGTGCCACCAGACCGGGCTGCGGCATAGTAGCTCTGTCGAATGTCATGTTTCTGCCGCCATCGGGAGAGCCAATTGGAACCACCCTCACGGGTACCGATGCCGGAATCTCCTGCATTTTGTGATGCAGTTGGTTCTTGCGCAGAAGATTTTGCGGTTTTGGAGTTTTTCTTGCCCTGCACCTTGGCTTTCTTTTTCAGTTTCCGGGCATAGCGGCTCTTGGAAATATCACGGACATTTCCTGCCGCTTTTTCGCCCTCGCTCAACGCCTGCACACCGACATTTTCATCCTCGTACTGGTCAACTTCGTGATGCACCGCAGACCGGGCGGCATGGGCAGCGTACATCTCCCGCTTCTGCGCCTTACTCAACCGGCTCAGTTCGTCCGGGGTCAGTTCCGCCTTGCCGAACCGCAGGTGCTGTTTTTTTTCGGCGGTCTTTTCTGCATCGGTTTTCAGTTTCTTCTTTCTGGGCACCGACTGCTCCACCTTGGCTTTTTTCGGGGGAGAACGGGTCTTTTTGGCGGACGTTTCCTCTTTGATGTTCAGCTTCGGTTCACTCATTTCTGCGCGCCCTCCGAGACTTCACCCAACTTGGTGGTCATAATGCGGTAGAGTTCCAGATCGGTGGGGAAACGGTCCACAAACGGCAGAATGACATTGCCGAAAAACAGCAGCCCTTCGCCCTCGCCGGAGTGGGTCACATAGGAAAGCTGATGGGGCGAGATGTTGAGCTGCTTTGCGAGGATCTGCCGGTCTCCTGCCGCCTGATTCAGCATGATGATCATGTCCGAATTTTCAAAAATATTCTCGACCTCACGGGAAGAAAGCAGGTCTTTCACGTTCTGGGTCAGCCCTGTGGGAATGCCGCCCCACTTGCGGAAACGCTTCCAGATCTCCACGGAATAAGCGGCGGTCTGCTCCTCTTTTAAGAGGAGGTGCATCTCATCCATATAATACCGGGTGGACTTTCCGCTGCTGCGGTTTGCCGTAACACGCCCCCAGACCTGATCCTGCACGATGAGCATTCCGAGCTTCTTCATCTGCTTGCCCAATTCCTTGATGTCATAGCAGACGATGCGGTTATTGACGTTCACATTCGTGCGGTGGTTGAACAGGTTCAGACTGCCCTTGACGTAGATCTCCAGTGCCGTGGCAACATGGTGGGCTTCTTTTTCGTCCTGTTGGAGCAGGGCGTTGTACAGATCCTCAAGAATGGGCATATTCTCCGGGCAGGGGTCCGCAAAATATTTGCGGTAAATCAGATGCACACAGCGGTCAATGACGGTTTTCTCTACCGGCAGCAGACCCTCCTTGCCACCCACCACAAGTTCGCACAGGGAAAGGATAAAGTCAGCTTTCAGGGAAAGCGGATTATCCTCCTCGGAGTAGTTGGCGTTGATGTCCATGGGGTTGATGAACTGGGTACTGTTGGGGCTGATTTTAATGACCTGACCTTTCAGCCGATTCACCAGAGGAGAATACTCTCCCTCTGGGTCATTCACGATAATATCATCATCTGTCACCAGAAACGCATTGGCAATTTCACGCTTTGCCGAGAAACTTTTGCCGGAGCCGGGAGTACCCAAAATCAGGCCATTGGGGTTCTTCAGCTTCTTCCGGTCCACCATGATAAGGTTGTTGGACAGGGCATTCAGCCCATAGTACAGGCTCTCTTTGCCGGACTGATACAGTTCCTGTGTGGTGAACGGGATAAAAATTGCCGTGCTGCTGGTGGTCAGACCTCGCTGGATCTCGATCTGGCAGTCTGCCAGCGGCAGGCTGCTCATCAGCCCCTGCTCCTGCTGAAAGTCCAGTCTGCACAGATTGCAGTTGTGCTTCTGGGCAATGGAGCTGGCCTGAAAGACGTTGTTTTCCAGTTCCTGCTCCGTGTGTCCGGTGTTCAGCACCAGAAAGGTGACAAGGAACATCCGTTCGTTCTGGCTCTGCAATTCTTTCAGCAGGGCTTTGGCATCTCTGCCGTAGGTCGCCAAATCCGACGGGATGATGTCAATATCATATCCGGCACGGATGGCTTTCTTCTGCTCCTCGATTTTGCTGCGGTCCAGTTCGGTGATGGTGCGCTTCACGGTCTTAATGGCACGGTTCTGATCGACACTCTGAATGTGCATAGTGACGATCTGCGAGGAATCCATGTCCAGAAAATCCTTCAAAAGCTGGTCGCTGATGTCGGATGCCGTGATGCTCAAGAAACTGGCGGCGCAAAAAATGCCGCCCATCTGGAACGTCCGGGAGTTTTTGAAGGCAAAGGCGGTGGGTGCAATGGCATCCTTCACCGAAAGGCCGCTTTTCACAAGGTCTTTCCAGTCAAAGTGAAATTTGGATGCGCCGTCCATGTTGAACATATCGTGCATGAGTTTCAGCCGCTGGACACCGTTCAGGGGCTTTGCCTGCACCCCCAGCCGGTGAAAGTTGTTGAGCAAATCGTTTTGGATGTGGTCAAGCCGGGGCTTGACCTGTGCCATGCTTTCGCCCTCCACACCAAAGGTGATGAATTTGGTCTTGGTCAGACCATTATTGCCCTTGGCAAGCTGCTGGCGCAGCATCTGGGAATACTCCGCACGAACATCATCGAAACCATCTCGCTGGTACGGGATACGGATGCTTTTCTCAAACTCGGTGCTGTCGGTTGCCATGTTCACAAAGGACAGCTCAAATTTGATGCTGGAATCAAAGAAGTTCAGAAAACTGCACCATTCCTCAAAAATCGCGGTCTTATCCTCCTGCTGTGCCAACTGATAGTTGATGTCCTGATACTGGATGGTGCGGGTGTAGTAGTTGGGCTTCACCCGGCAGGTGCCATCCTCGAACATCCGCTGCATGGGGATGGACTGCTGGGCAGTCCGGGGCACAGCAGGCTTTGCGTTCTGCCTGCGCTTCTGCGCAGACTGCGGCTTACTGTGCTTACCGGTCTTTTTCCAAAACGGAATCATGGGTCACTCCTCCCTTCATAAGCAGTGCATAGTAGTTGTTGGTCTTGTAGGGGCGAATCTTCGGGCGGACAAACCGGGACTGCACATAGTACGACAGCAGCTTTTCCATGGGCTGACCGTTTTTCTCGTACATCCCAAGGAAGAACGCCGGCAGCATCACCGCCATCATACCGAGGGTAGCGGCAGTGTTGCCGCCGGAATCCCGGAGTACAAAAAACAGCGGCACTCCAATGAGAGCCGCTGTGCCAAAGCAGACAAGCTGTCGTTTGGTCAGATTGAATGCGACCTTCGATTTCACTTTTGTCAGGTCACGGGGAACAGAAATATACGCAGCCAATAAAGCACCTCCTTTAGTGCGCTCCGAGGACGGATTTGGTCACAGAGCTGGTCTTGAACAGGCTGAAACAAAGCAGAACGGTGTAGCCCACAATGCTCCAAATGGAGTTGATGGCATCCCCGGAAATCGCCACGCTCTGGATCAGCACAGCGTAAATTGCCACGCAGATGAGGATGAGAAAGCCTTGAAAGCCCAATGCGAACAGGCATTTCAGGTAGTTTTGCCCCATGTGCGACTGCTCGTGGTTGCCCCATGTTGCCATGGGGATGGGCGCAAGGCTCACCATGCAGTAGATTTCAATCATACGCCCGTAGACGATGACAAAAATGATGATACTCAATATCCGCATGGTGATGTCGATGAAGAAGGACTGCAAAAACAGCCCGAACAGGGGGCCTACATCCATCTGCATCAGGCTGGATTGCAGCATGGACAAACCAATGTCATTGACACGGGTGTTTCCGGCAATGATGCCGCTGGAATCGGACACTACCTTCTGGGTGATGTCGAACACCGCCATCACAATATCGAAGGTGTTGCTGATGAGCCACACCGAAACAGCGGTCTTAAAAATCCAGCGCATGATGAGGGCAGGCTCAAACTGCGCCATGTTGTTGTGCTGGGTGATCATCTCGATCAACTCGTAACAGGCGATGAAGGTCAGGATGATGCCTGCAATGGGCAGCACCACATTCCGAGAAAGAGCTTCGATCATCGCAAAAACGCGCGGCTCAAAGCTGGAGGGCTTGGTGCCCACCTGCTGTGCGATGTTGCCCACCTGCGTGTTTACATCGTCGAACAGGCCGGAAAGATTGGACATAATGCCTGCCGTCAGGATGCCTTTGATCCAGTCGGCAATGGCTTTAAGAACGGTTTCCATTCAGCAGTCACCGTCCTTAGCTGAAGTGGTTGATAAGGGTCTTGAGAAGGTTCAGGAGAAAAATAATGTGGGTCAAAAACTGCATAAGACACCGCCTTTCACTGATGGGTGGATAAAAAACACGGCTTGGGGCACGGACATTCAATAAAACTGCAAACCGCAGAGGGCTTTCCGCTGCTGCTCAAGCCGCTGTATGGAATAATCGCCTCAGAAGCCGATGAAAACAAAAATGCCGACTGCTTTTTGGCAATCGGCATAGGACAATAATTCAGTTATGCAAGCATTTTGCCCTCCAGATAGGAGCAGCGGAGATAATCAGGATTGGTGTAGTATACGTTGGAATTGAAATCGGAGATCTCATCCGTGATAAACGACGAAAAAACATCCAGAATTGCCTGTGCTGCATCATCATCCTTCATGGTGGACAGCACCAGCCCCTGGTACAGCATTCCGATGGAGGTTGCAGAAGGAACCGTGTAGCGGCACTCTGCGGCGGTATCAAAATCCCCCTCCGGGATGTTGAGATCTTCAATCAGCTCATCCGAAACCTGCTCAAAGGACAGGCAATGGTTTACTTCTGCCAGCCGGAGCTGCCGTTCGATGTCGGCTTTTGTAAAGTGACGGATCACATCCTGCCGATGATTTTTGGTCTTGCGGGCAATGGTCTCAATCAGGCTGCAAACATAGAGAACATCATTTTTCTGCTTTTCGGTCATGGATGGGTTCACTCCTCTCAAAGGTCAGGCAGTGCAAAGCGTTTACGGTATGAAAGCTGATCTGGTGTGTTGGATGCTTGAACTTCGCCAATGCCCAAAATGCTTCACGGCTGATTTGCCCGGACGTAAATCCGTTGACGTAATCCCAAATGGTGTCGTCTGCCATGGGTCCCTCCACAATATCGTAGGGATGGGTTTCGCCTGCACGACATTTTGCAATGAAATCCAGCCATTCGTCCGACATTTCAGGGAAACGCAGGATTTTCAGGTCGGGATTTTCTACATAGCGGTAGACGTTCACAAGGCCGTCGGCAGAACGGCGGTCTGCCCAGCGGTAGGCTTGCTGATAGTTGTTCGTGCAGTAGAATCCCCAAGAAAAGTCTTTTGTATACCGTGTGATGCGGATTTCGGGATAGACAACTTCTTCTTTACTGCCATGATACAATAAAATCTCGCTCATCTGCTTCACCTTCTGTATGTGAGATCGTTACTATGGCTTTCCTTATTATAATATGTACCGGGCGGCAATCGCCGCCCACTGTTCTTAACCGAACAGACCGCTCAGCAGGGGAATCAGGGTGATGCCCACCAGAGCGACACCGCCGCCAGCCATGAGCTGCTTCATGCCCTGACTCTTACTGCCGGGGTTGTCGTTACCATAACCTTCCAGCAGGTTGATGGCACCCCACACGCCGAGACCGGCACCCAAAGCCACGACCAGAGTCTGAAGAACTTCGATAGCAGAGTTGAAGAATTCCATAGTGTTTTCTCCTTTATTATAAAGCGTTTTCGATCATTTGTACACACCCGAAATCTTGTAGTTTTACGCTGCATAACCGCAGCAAGGCTGATTTTCTGGTGCACTTTTCTGACCGGGACAAATTAAAACCGCCTACCGGGTCAGGCAGGCGGGAGCGAATCAGCGTCCACCACGATGAACTCATCACCGGGGTGGATTTTTTCTTTTCGGTTCAGATATTTTTCAATATCGAAGGTGTTTTGGGGGTCGTAGTCCGAGGTCAGCTTGTAGTTGGGGTGCTGGGTCAGGTCATACTTGTCGCTCAAAAATGGGCGCACACCCCGCAGCTGCAAAATACACTTGCCGCCGTCCAGCACCGCAAGCTCGTCCCGGCTCAATAATTCGTGACCAAGTTTTTGGAACGATGTTCCGTAGGATGGCGAATTACCGCGCGTGTCCGAAGTGTTAAAAGAATCAATCGTTTCTTTTCCCAGCATTTCCGACAGGTCTTTCAGGGTGGTGGGTTCGGAGCCGCCCAGAAATATCTGGCTGTCCATGTTGCCCACAATGGTATCTGCGTTGTCCTTGTAGATGGCTTTCAACTGGCTTCTTGCCTGTAAAACAAGGCAGGCGGAGATCTCACGGCTGCGGATGGTCGCCACCAACTTTTCCAGATTGGGAATCTGCCCGATGTTGGCGCACTCGTCGATAAGGCACCGCACATGGATGGGCAGCTTGCCGCCGTACACATCATCTGCCTTGTCGCACAGCAGATTGAAAAGCTGCGTGTACACCATGCTGATGAGGAAGTTGAAGGTGGAATCCGTGTCCGACATGATGAGGAACAGTGCCGTTTTCTTATCGCCCAGCGTGTCCAGTTGCAGCTCATCGTACATAGTGAGGTCACGCAGTTCTTGGATGTCGAAGGGGGCCAGCCGTGCGCCGCAGGAAATCAGGATGGATTTTGCGGTCTTGCCGGCAGCCAGCTTGTAAAGTTTATACTGCCGCCCGGCAAAGCTGTTGGGTTTCTTTTTTGCCAGTTCTTCAAACAGCAGATCCACCGGGTTCTGGTATTCTTCATCGTCCTCCAGCACCTGCATGGTGTTGAGCATTTCCAGCAGGGTAGCGAAGTTTTGTTCCTCCACCGGGGCTTCATAATGCAGATACGCGATCAGTGCGGTCAGAAGCAGTCTTTCGGACTTTTCCCAGAAAGGGTCTCCGCCGGACCCTTCGCCCTTGGTGTTGGTCATCAGGGTCGTGACCAGTTTCAGAATGTCCTTTTCGCTGTGAACATAGGCGAAGGGGTTGTAGTGCATCGACTTTTTGAAGTTGATGGTGTTCAAGATTTTCACCTTATAGCCGTTCTTCAGCATGGCCTGTCCACATTCAAGCACGATAGTACCTTTTGGATCGGTGACCACATAGGAGCTGTGGCATTGCAGAAGGTTCGGCTTCAGCCAAAATCTCGTTTTGCCAGAGCCGGAGCCGCCGACCACCAGCACGTTTTTGTTTCGGGCGTTCTTGGGGTCGGGGGGACGATTGCTCATCATCAACCGTTCTGTTTTGGTTAAAATGATGTTGTCGGAAAATTTGGGAGCCATGAACGGCTCGATGTCCTTGGCATTGCCCCACCGGGCAGAGCCGTACTCCATGCCGTGTCGGTACTTCTTTGCATTTTTGCCCCGCAAATATACGGCAAGCCGTAGTCCTGCGCCGCAGGAAAAGCCAATAAGCAAATCCAGCGGATGCAGACTGGGCAGCGGGTTCACAAATGCCACCGGGAAAGTTCCCATCATCGCCATGATTTTATCGCCCAACTCTTTGCCCTCGGCAAGCCGCCATGCTTCACCAAGGTTCGTTGCCACCAGCCCCAGCAGGATATTGGGCAGATACAGCGCAATCAGCTTCGTCAGCTTTTTCGTGGTCATAAGCCGCGTTCCTCCTGCTTGTGCCGGACTTTGCCGGGAAGTTCCGCTGCGGCCTGCACCAGTTCGTGCAGCTTTTCCAGCACGGAGGGACGCTTGGTTTTGCTCAGCAGGGATGCCGAATATTCTTTGAAAGCGGCATTGAACGCTTCCACATCCGGGGCTTTGAAAAAGACCAGATACCGGGGTGGCACTTCGGAACTGTCCTTACGGATGGCGTAGTCGATGCCGTACTTTTTGGCATAGCGTTCCAAACCACGGATGCCGGTCTTGCTGATCTCCACGCTGGACACGCCCCGGTTTTGCCGTAACAGGGTGCGGACGCTTTGCCTGCCTTGGGATGCCTTGGACTGGTACAGCCGAAACGCCGCTTTTACCGCCCGCAGGACAGTCCGGGCGGACAGCTTTGTGGTGGAGATCATAATGTTGAAGGATTTCTGTTCGATTTCTTCCTGCACTGCCATCACCTCCCATGCAGCAGGATGCTTTTAGCGGTCATACTCTGCCGGAGGCTTGGTGCGGGGCTTTTCTGTGGGCGGTTCATCCGGCACCGGCAACACCAGCAGACGGTTGCCCAGCTTCAGAAAGGCTTCCGGCTGATGAAAAAGCTGCTCATACTTCTGCGCCATCTCCGGGGTCAGGGATGCAAAATCCTCCTCGCCCAGACCCACTACCAGAAAGTCTCCGGCAACGGCATCATACATTTCTCCGTTTTCATCCCGCAGGGCACGGTTCAGGGGCAGTCCCATGAGCTTACCATCGTCATTGCAGATGATGGCCACCGGGTCTGCAAAGGGGTAAACAGCAGCAATCGTGCCGCCCACCGCCTGCTGCAAAGCCTTCAGGTCGTTATCAATCTCGACCTGCTGCGGATGCTGTCCCGGCGCAATTTTCAGCACGGACAGGGTGTTTTCATTCTGTTCCATTATCATTCTCCTTAAAGATTGTGCTCTCCTGCCCGGCATGGGCGGCGTTCAACAGAGCCGCCACGAAGAAGCCGAAAATCGCACCGGCTTCAAAAAATGCGAAACCGATAAAAAAGTTCAGCATGGCATACCTCAGTCAATGCAGATGCAGGGCAGCTTCTGGTCATCAGCCATCAGGGTGATGCTATGGCTTGCCAGATACTTCTGGAACAGGTAGACCTCATCAATGGTCAGCGAGATGACCTCGCCGTCCATGTTGGTGCGAGCCAGAATCACCGGGCCGGTCAGGTAGTGCCTGCCGCCCATCTTCAGCACCTGCGCCGGGTTGTAGCAGAGCAGCAGCGAGGTGTTGGGAAGGTTCAGGCAGGCATCGTCCTCGTCAAAGCAGGGCAGGATGCCGGGAGCCTCGTCCAGCGTGATGACGGTCAGCTCCATATCCGGGGCAATGGCTGCGAGGTAGACCTCACCGCTGCCCCGGTTTGCCGCCAGTGCAGCGCAGATACGCACGTCAATGGTGATTTTCTCGGAGCGGATGGTACGGGTAGCGTTGTTTTTCATAGGCGTTTTCTCCTTTTGTTTGCAAAAGAAAAAGACCCCATCGGGTCTTTCGTTACGGTAAGTCAGCGTTCATTCTGCCGCTGCTGTTTGCGCTGCCATTGTTCCAGCAGCTTGATGATGGTGTCCTCCATCTGTTTCGGGGTGTAGCTGCGGGGAAAGTATTTCCGCAGGGTGTCGTTTTTGATGACCACCTTGTCCAGCTCGTCCTTTTTCTCTTCTCCCATGACCGCAAAGGCAACGTCATACGAGAAGTGCCCTTCCTGCACCAACTTTTTAAGCCGCTGCGCTTGGGAAAGGGACGGTGCATTCTGGGTGTCGTTCATTGCCTCTAAAAAATCCCGCTGTTGGGCTTCGTCCAGATAGGACAACTCCACAGCGGGATTGAATGCAATTTTCTTTTCGTCTACCATGTCCAGCAGTTCCGGGATAAGGCAGGTCAGGCGGATAAATCGCTTGACCTGCGACTTGGTATCATTGGCTTCCTCTGCCACTTTTTCGGCTGCTGTCAACTTCGGCCCAATTTGGGCCGAAGTTAAATCCGACCTAGCACCTTGATTTTTTAGGGCTTCCAGCTTCATTTTGTAGGCAAAAGCCCTTTCACTGGGCAGGATGTTCTCACGCTGAAGATTGCTGTCCACCATGAGCAAAACTGCGGCATCATCGTCCATTTGACGGACAATAACCGGCAGGGTGTCCAGCCCAGCAAGCTGTGCAGCGTGCTGACGGCGGTGCCCGGAGATGATCTCGTAGCCACCTTCCGGGCGAGGGCGGGCAATCAGCGGAGACAGCACGCCGTACTGTTCCACGCTTTCCACCGTGCGCTGCATGGATTCATCATCCAAAACCTTAAAGGGGTGGTTCTTGAAAGGGAACAGCTCTCCAATGGGGATCTGCTGCACCTGCTCCCGCTGCTGTTCCTGCCGGGATTCCTCGGTGGAGAAAATGTCATCTGCCCCTTTCAGCGACACGTTTAAGCTGTTTTTCGGCATTCGCCATCACCTCCCTTGTCAGAGATTTATAGGCTTCTGCCACTTTGCCTTTGGGGTCGTGCTGGAAAATGCTCTTACCCACGGCACTGATCTCCGCAGCACGGACAGACCGGGGAATGGTCTGGTCGAACACCTTGATCTTGCTGCCGTAGGCACCTCGAATCAGATTGTCGATCTGCTGTCCATAGTTGGTGCGGCTGTCGGTCATGGTCAGCAGAATGCCCTCAATTTTTAATTTCGGGTTGATCTGCCGCCGGACCTTCTGCACCGTCTGCAAAAGCTGTTCCAGACCCTTTGCCGAAAGGTACTGCGCCTGCACGGGAATTAGGGTGGTGTCCGCCGCTGCCAAGGCATTGACGGTCAGCATCCCAAGGGAAGGGGTGCAGTCCAGCAGAATGAAATCGTATTCATGCTTCGCACCTTCCAACACCTGTTTCAGCATTTTTTCCCGGTTCATGCAGTTAACGAGAGACACTTCCATCCCTGCCAATTCGATGTTGGCTGGAATCAGGTCAACGCCCTCCGCATGGTGCAGGATGCCTTCACCGAGTGGAATGCTCTGGTCGTTCATAGCTTTTGCCATCAGGGTGGAAAGGGTAGTGGGCAGTTCATCGGGCTGTTGCCAGCCCATGCTAATGGTCAAGCTGCCCTGTGGGTCAGCATCTACCAGCAGAACTTTTTTGCCTTCGGCTGCAAGTCCAACGCCCAAATTTTCACAGGTGGTGGTCTTGCCGGTGCCGCCTTTCTGGTTGACGATGGCAATCGTGGTTGCTTTCTTTGAAATTTTTATCACCTCCGTATCGCTAAGTCGTGGTTGGTTTGGTTCTGGTAGGAAAGCTGCATCGTGGTGAGTGCGTTGTACAGAGAAGCGAGCAGGTATTGCTTCATGTTTCGGATCGGGCTGCTGTTCTCTGCAAGGCACTTCAGCACAAAGCAGATATGGTCGGCGTTCAGCTTCATAAACCGGCTGCGTACCACCTCGGCGGGCTTATCGTCCCCGGCGATGTGTAGCATCTTGCGTTTGGTGGCACAGGTGTCTACCAGTAAATCCACGATTTGATAGAGGGTATCTTCATCATCCGGGTAAAGCCGGAGAAGAAGGTCTATCTCCAAAGAGTGTGAAAAATATTCTTCGAGCAGTTCACGATTCTTCATCTTCTCCGATTCGTCGGAAAGGATAAGATTCGTATTATTCATCTCTGTTTTATTCTCTTTTTTCTTAATACCTCGTGATTTTACCGGGTCTTGACAAGCGATTTTAGAGCCACAAGAATCGTCATTATCACGATTCTTGACACTCTCCTTTGAAGATTCTGCCGAAAAGTTTTTCACATACACCAAACATGGCTTTCCTTGCCCTCGACGTTTTCGTTCAATCAAACCAAATTCTTCTAGTTCCCGGAGCAGTCTGGTCGCTTTGTCGTCTGCGCAACGTAAAGTCCTCTTGACATCCTCAATCGTGAAGATGATGAACACTCGACCTTTTTTGTCAAACCATTCATTTTTAACAGAAAGGCTCATACGGTCAAGCAGGATGCCGTACAGAGTTTTTGCATCGGTTGACAGATCTTGAAACTGCTGCTCCTGAAAAAGAGCCGTTGGAATGCGGAAGAACGAAAAGAGTTCTCCGGCCTGTCCGTAAAAGTAGTCAAGGGTCATACAATTCTGTCAAGGATGAAAAAACAACGATGGTTCATTGACATGGTTGACAAATCCTCCTTATAGATAATTCGTGCAAACAAAAAGCGCAACTTCGATTGATGAAAATCGAAATTGCGCGATGTAACTTAGCTGGGGGAGAAAAGTCATTTGTCGGGGTCATTTGACCACAATTTGACCACAAAAGGAATGAAACGTCTTGACATCCAATGAAACAGAATGATATAATACATTTGAAATTTAACGATACTGAGTCTAGGCAGTATCGGATTGTACATTGTGTTTTCGAGAGAAGCACAATGGGGTTCAAGAGGCCGTGAGTTCGATTCTCGCCACTCGGACCATTTGCTTCTCAGTCGAACAACCTTCGGGTTAGTTCGATTGAGGAGCTTTTTATTTTATCCAAAGCTTTTTTAAACAACAGAGCCGCAGTCCTTTCGGAGGCTGCGGCTCTGTCTGCTTCTGTAACCTTATTTTCCCTCTGCGCGGAGGCGGGCGTCCTTGTCCAGCAGCGGCTTGAGGTACTGGCCGGTAAAGCTTTCCGATACCTCTGCCACCTGCTCGGGTGTTCCCTCCGCCACGATGAGTCCGCCGGCACTTCCGCCCTCGGGACCGAGGTCGATGATGTGGTCGGCGCACTTGATGAGGTCGAGGTTGTGTTCGATGACGATGACGGTATTGCCCGCATCCACCAGTTTCTGCAGCACCTCGATGAGGCGGTGGACATCCGCGATGTGGAGGCCCGTAGTCGGCTCGTCGAGAATATACACGGTCTTGCCGGTGCTGCGGCGGGCCAGCTCATTGGCCAGCTTGACGCGCTGGGCTTCGCCGCCCGAAAGGGTCGTGGCGCTCTGTCCCAGTGTGACATAGCCCAGCCCCACATCCAGCAGGGTCTGCAGCTTGCGGGCGATCTTCGGCTGATTGGCGAAGAAGACCACTGCCTCCTCCACCGTCATGTTCAGCACGTCGGAGATGGTCTTTTCCTTATATTTGACTTCCAGCGTCTCCCGGTTGTAACGTGCACCCTTGCAGACCTCGCAGGGGACGTAGACATCAGGCAGGAAGTGCATCTCGATCTGGAGGATACCGTTGCCCTCGCAGGCCTCGCAGCGGCCTCCCCGGACGTTAAAGCTGAACCGGCCCGGGCCATAGCCCCGCATCTTGGCGTCCTGTGTCTGCGAAAAGACGGTGCGGATGTCGTTGAAGACGCCGGTATAGGTGGCCGGGTTGGAGCGGGGTGTCCGGCCGATGGGCTGCTGGTCGATGCCGATGACCTTATCCACAAATTCGAGGCCCTCTACCCCATCGCATCTGCCTGCGCGGGAACGCGCGCCGTTCAACTCACAGGCCAGCGTCTTATACAGGATCTCATTGATGAGGCTCGATTTGCCCGAGCCAGAGATGCCTGTCACGCAGATAAACTCTCCCAGCGGGAACTTCACATCAATATTCCGCAGATTGTTCTCCCGTGCCCCCCTCACCGTGAGGAAATTGCCATTGCCGGTGCGGCGGGTCTGGGGCACCTCGATGCGCTTGCGGCCTGATAGATAGTCGCCGGTAATGCTGCGCTTGGCCTTGCAGATGTCCTTCACCGAGCCGGCAGCCACGATCTCACCGCCATGGACGCCTGCGCCGGGGCCGACGTCCACGATATAGTCCGCGCTGCGCATGGTATCTTCATCGTGCTCGACCACGATGACCGTGTTGCCGAGGTCGCGGAGATTTTTCAGCGTAGCGATGAGCTTATCATTGTCCCGCTGATGCAGGCCGATGGACGGCTCATCCAACACATAGAGCACGCCGGAGAGCGCACTGCCGATCTGGGTCGTCAGGCGGATGCGCTGGCTCTCGCCGCCGGACAGAGTGCCTGCCGCCCGGGCCAGCGTGAGGTAGTCGAGTCCCACGCTCTGCAAGAACTGCAAGCGGTTCTTGATTTCCTTCATGATCTGGCCGCCGATCTGCTTCTGTTTTTCGGTCAGTTTCGGCTCATTGTCGGCGATGAACTTCAGCTCGTCCCGGATGGACAGCTCGCAGAAGTCGCTGATGTTCTTGTCTCCGATGGTCACCGCCAGCACCACCGGCTTGAGGCGTTTGCCGTGGCAGTCGGGGCACTCGACGCCTGACATAAAGCTGCCGATCTCCTCCTTCATCCACTCGCTGTTGGTCTCCCGGAAGCGGCGCTCAAGGTTCTCGACGATGCCCTCAAAGGTGTTGTAGTAGACACCGCTGCCGAACTCGTTGGTGCGGTGCATCTCGATCTTTTCGCCGTTGGTGCCGTAGAGCAGGGCGTTGACGGCTTCAGTGCTCATATCCTTGATCGGCGTATCCAGCGTGAAGCCGTACTTTTTTCCCAGACCCAGATAGTACATCTCCGACACAGAGCCCTCGGCGTAGTACCAGCCGCTGGCCTTGATGGCCCCTTCCCGGATGGAAAGATTCCGGTTGGGCAGGATGCGCTCCTCGTCAACCCGCATAAAGGTACCGAGGCCGGTGCACTTTTCGCAGGCACCCAGCGGGTTGTTGAAGGAGAAGAGACGGGGCGACAGGTCGCTGATGGAGATGCCGTGCTCCGGACAGGCGAAATTCTGGCTGAAGGTCATGCACTCGCCGCCGATAACATCCACCTCGGCCACGCCGCCGGTGAGGGCAAGGGCGGTCTCCAGCGAGTCCGCCAGACGGCCCCGGATGCCCTTGCGCAGGGCGAGGCGGTCCACCACCACCTCCACGGTGTGCTTGATGTTCTTTTCCAGCGTGATCTCCTCGTCGAGATCGTACAGGTTGCCGTCGATCTTCACGCGGGCATAGCCAGCGCGGCGGGCGGCTTCCAGCTCTTTCTGCTGGGTGCCCTTGCGCTGGCGGACGACGGGGGCAAGGATCTGAAACTTCGTCCCCTCTTCCAGCTTGAGGACGGCGTCCACCATCTCGTCCACGGTCTGCTGGCTGATGACCCGCCCGCAGACCGGACAGTGGGGCACGCCCACACGGGCGTACAGAAGGCGCAGGTAATCGTAGATCTCGGTCACAGTGCCCACCGTAGAACGGGGGTTGTGGCTGGTGGTCTTCTGGTCGATGGAAATGGCCGGTGACAGGCCGGTGATCTCGTCCACATCGGGCTTGTCCATCCGGCCAAGGAACATCCGGGCATAGCTGGACAGGCTCTCCACATAGCGGCGCTGGCCGTCGGCGTAGATGGTGTCGAAGGCGAGGCTCGATTTGCCCGAGCCGGACAGGCCGGTCATGACGATGAGCTTTTCCCTCGGGAGGGTCAGATTTACATTTTTCAGGTTATGCTCCCGCGCACCCTTTATGACTATTTTATCGTTTGCCAAGGTACTTTCTCCCTCTTCTTTGTGTCTGTGCATGGTTCTGCTTCCGCTCTGTCTCCGCCGAGGAATCCACGGTGGGGTTCTCACCCCGGCGCAGACGGTCGATCTGGTCGCGCAGGAAGGCCGCGTGCTCAAATTCCAGCAGCTTCGCCGCCTCTTTCATTTCCCGGGTCAGGCGGTCGATGGCAGCTTCCCGCTCCAGCTTGCCCATCCGCCGGGTGTTCATCTTGGCGTTCTCGGCCTTGTCGCTGATCTCGATGCTGTCCGGGATGGCCTTCACGATGGTCTTGGGCACGATGCCGTGCGCGTCGTTGTAGGCCGTCTGGATGGCGCGGCGGCGCTCCGTCTCAGTGATGGCGCGGTCCATGCTGTCCGTCACCTCGTCGGCGTACATAATGACCAGACCTTCTGCGTTGCGGGCCGCACGGCCGATGGTCTGGATCAGGCTGGTCTCACTGCGGAGGAAGCCTTCTTTATCGGCGTCAAGGATGGCCACAAGGCTCACCTCGGGCAGATCGAGGCCCTCACGCAGCAGGTTGATGCCCACCACCACGTCGATGGTGCCGAGGCGGAGGTCTTTGATGATCTCCATCCGCTCAAAGGTGTCCACCTCGTGATGCATATACTTGACCTTTATCCCCTGCTCAGTGAAGTAATCCGTCAGATCCTCGGCCATCTTCTTGGTCAGGGTCGTGACAAGGACGCGCTCATGCCGTTGGATGCGGGCATTGATCTCGCCCAAGAGGTCTGTCACCTGCCCCTCCACCGGGCGCACCGAGATGAGCGGGTCGAGCAGGCCGGTCGGCCGGATGACCTGCTGGGCCACCTGCGTGCTGTTCTGGCGCTCGTACTCGCCGGGGGTGGCCGAGACGAAGATCATCTGGTTGAGCTTGGATTCCACCTCTTCAAACTTGAGGGGGCGGTTGTCGAAGGCCGACGGCAGGCGGAAGCCGTACTCCACCAGCGTCTTTTTGCGGGCATAGTCCCCGCCGTACATGGCCCGCACCTGCGGCAGAGTGACATGGCTCTCGTCCACGAAAAGCAGAAAATCCTCCGGGAAATAGTCCAGCAGGGTCGTGGGCATACTGCCCGGTGCGCGACCCGACAGGACAGCGGAATAGTTCTCAATGCCCTTGCAGATGCCCACCTCGGTGAGCATCTCGATGTCGTAGTTCGTCCGCTGCTGGATGCGCTGGGCCTCGATGAGCTTGCCCTCCGAGGTGAACTGCTTCACCTGCGCGTCGCACTCTGCCCGGATCTTCTCGATGGCCGCAGCCTTTTTGTCGGCGCTGACGATATAGTGGCTGGCCGGGAAGATGGCAACGTGCTTCACCACGTTCTGTTTTGCGCCGGTGAGGGGGTTGAATTCGGTGATGCGGTCGATCTCGTCGCCGAAAAATTCCACCCGGATGGCCAGCTCGCTCATATAGGCCAGATAGATGTCCACGATGTCCCCATGGACGCGGAATTTATTGCGGATAAAGTTGACGTCGTTCCGCTCATATTGCAGCGTCACCAGCTTCTCGCACAGCTCGTCCCGCTCCATCTGCATCCCGGGCCGCAGGCTGATGACCATGCTGCGGTAATCAATAGGGTCACCCAGAGAGTAGATGCAGGACACCGACGCCACGATGATGACATCCCGCCGCTCCGACAGCGCCGCCGTGGCCGAGTGGCGCAGACGGTCGATCTCGTCGTTGATGGCACTGTCCTTCTCGATATAGGTATCGGTGCTGGGGATATAGGCCTCCGGCTGGTAGTAGTCGTAGTAGGAGACGAAATACTCCACAGCATTGTCCGGGAAGAACGAGCGGAACTCGGTGCAGAGCTGGGCCGCCAGCGTCTTGTTATGGGCCAGCACCAGCGTGGGACGGTTGCACTGGGCGATGACATTCGCCATCGTGAAGGTCTTGCCGCTGCCGGTGACGCCCAGCAAGGTCTGGCAGCGGTCGCCCCGCTCTACCCCTTCCACCAGCTGGGCGATGGCCTGCGGCTGGTCGCCCGTGGGGGCGTAGGACGACACCAGATGGAATTTTTCCTCTGCCACAAAAAGCCCTCCTTTTTGAAACTACGATTAGTTGTATGTCGTAGCGCTATTATACCACAATTATTTTATAATGTAAATCATTCTCTTCCATATGGGCGTAACATTGTGCCGGTCTCGAAGTCGTAGAAGGGCAGGCGGTTGGATTCCCGCATGGAAAAATACTCGTTTTCCGCGATGATGATGTGGTCGCGCAGGCGTATCTTCACCAGCCCCAGCGCACGGACGATGTTTTCCGTGGCGGCAAGGTCTTCCCGGGAGGGCAGCGGCACACCGTTCGGGTGATTATGGCAGAGCACAACACTCTCCGTCCCGCCTCGGAGCGCCGCCGAGACAACATCCTTCACCTCCAGACCTACCATCCGGCTGTTCCCTTCTTTCAGCCAGCAGACCCCCTTTACCCGGCTGCGGCTGTCCAGCGAGAGGATCAGGACCTTCTCCTGCCTTGCCCCGGCGAAGCGGGGCTTCAGGTAAGTCACCAGCCGCTCGGTGGTCGTCAGCGCACCCTCGGTACTGGTGCGGTCGTGCTCATAGTATCGGCTCACCTCGGGCAGGAGATGCAGCATCCGGGCGCTGGCCGGGCCGATGCCCGCCACACTGCACAGCTCTTCTTCACTGGCCTCCAGCACCCCGGTAAAGCTGCCGAACCGCTCCAGCAGCGCGTGGGCGATGCCGTTGGTGTCCCGGCGGGCGTTGGTGATGTAGAGCAGGTATTCCAGCGCTTCGTGGGGTGCGAGGCTTTCCAGCCCGTACTGTTCCACCCGGGTGCGCATCCGTTGTCGGTGTCCCTCGTGGCTTATGTTTTGTCCCGCCATAGCTGTGCTCCTTTGCATTGCAGTCGTTTCTTTTATAGTACCCCATTTTCAGCAAAAGACAAGAGCCGACCGAAAATATTCTGCGTTGACTTCATGAGAAGAGTAGATTATTATAAGGTAGAAGCAGCCCTCTCAGTCTCATCGCAGGCCCCTCTCCAGCTTCCCTTGTAGGGGGGCTTCGGCAAAAAGACAAACGACATCTTTTCAGAAAATAAAAAAGGATATGCTTTTATGAAACAATACACTGCCACCGCCAACGACGAGGGCGTCCGCCTCTCCCGCTTTGTCCAGAGCGTGACCCGCGACTTCCCTACCAGCCTCTTATACAAGAGCTTCCGCAACAAGCGCATCAAGGTCAACGGCAAAAAGGGTGCGCCCGAAGACCGCATCAAGGCCGGCGACCTCATCGAGCTGTACATCAACGACGAGTTCTTCCCGCCGGAGGGTGCAAGGCCGGCCCATAAGCCTGCCCCCAAGAAACAGCAGAACCAGCCCAAGGTGACGGTCATCTACGAGGATGAGAACATCGCCGTCCTCTACAAGCCCACCCACCTGCTCTGCCACAGCGACCGCACCGGCGACGCGAATCTCGTGGACGCATTTACCCAGTATCTGGCCCAAAAAGGCGAATACGACCCGCAGGGCGAGAACCGCTTCAAGCCCGGCATCTGCAACCGCCTCGACCGGGGCACCGAGGGCCTCGTCATTGCGGCCAAGAGCTACGCCGCCCTCCGGGACATGAACGAGATCATCCGCACCGACCTGCTCAAAAAAGAGTATTACACCATTACCGTGGGCATCCCCCAGAGCGGACGGTTCACCGCGTGGTGGGAGCACGACGAAAAGAACAACAAGGTGAGCATCCACGCCCACCAGTCACAGGACGAGCGCCGCAAGCAGATCATCACCGATGTAGATGTGCTGCGGACGGCAGGCCCCTTCGCCCTCTGCCGCATCGGCCTTATCACCGGCCGCACCCATCAGATCCGTGCCCATCTGGCCTATCTGGGCAAGCCGGTGCTGGGCGACATCAAATACGGCAACCGGAAGATGAACGAGCGCACCGGCACCACGACGCAGGCCCTCTGCGCCGTCCGTATCAGCTTCCTCGACATCCCTGAGGAAAATACCCTCCACTACCTCTCCGGCAAGGTCATCAAACTGAAGGAACCGCAGATCGTAAAGCAGTTCGACGCGCTGGATAAAAATAAGCAGGCCCCCGCCGAGGAGAAGTAAAATGAAAAAGGTCGATATTGACGCGCTATAAGGAGGCATTCTGATGTATCCTGACCGCAAGACCGCCGAGGCCCTTTTGACAGAGGCCGAGCCGCACAACCCCGGCCCGTGGGGCGACCCACGGCCCACAAGTAAGCCTCTCCCCTCGTTTTGCATTGGAGGTATCATATCATGTGCAAGCCCCGCATCATCTTTTTCGACATCGACGGTACTCTCATCGACATGGAGAAAAAGCGCATCACCAAGCCGACTTTGGACGCTCTGCGCCGCTTACAGCAAAACGGCATCCTGCTGGCCATCGCCACCGGGCGTTCCCCGCTCATTGTGCCGAGATTCGACGTCTTTCTTACCTACAACGGCTCCTACTGCTACGACCGTCGCGGAGATATTTTTGCCAGCCCCATCCCGCCGCAGGATGTGCAGACGCTGATCCAAAACGCCGCAGCGCTTGGTCGTCCGGTGTCGGTCGCAGGACGGACGCAGCTGCTCTCCAACGGAACGGATGACGATTTAACGGCATATTACGCCATCGGCGGACGAGCGCCGGTCATTTCCGATAAGTTCGATGAAGTCTCCCGAGGTGAAGTTTTCCAGCTGCTGATGGGCTGCCGCGAGCGGGACTGGCCTGCCATCCTCAAGGGCACCACCGGCGCAAAGATCGCCGCGTGGTGGGACAGGGCCGTAGACATCATCCCCACCTCGGGCGGCAAGGGCGCAGGCATCCAGAAGGTTCTGGCCCACTACGGCCTGACAAAGGAAAATGCGATGGCCTTCGGCGATGGGAACAACGATATAGAAATGTTTCAGGCCGTCGGCCACAGTGTGGCCATGGGCAACGCCTCCCCCGATCTGAAAGCCATTGCCAGCGAGGTCTGCGGCACCTGTGCTGAGGATGGTATTTATCACTATTGTCTGGAAAAGGACTTGATTTAAGAAAACAAAAAGAGGCCGCTTTTACAGCGGCCTCTTTTTTTGCTATTTACTTTTCTTCTCGTTCCGCCTTTTCGGCCTCCTGCTGCTGACGCAGCTTTTTGATGCGCTTTTTCTCGCTCTCAACACGAGGCCATGGCCACGAAAAGCCCTCGTTCTCTTTGCACCAGCGGGTGAGCGGATAGAACGCGAAAGCCAGCCCAAACAGGTACAGCAGGACGTACAGCAGGCCTGAAAGCGTTACCAGTGCGTCCAGTGCACCGATGAGGGCCATAAGAAAGCCCGCCTTCAGGAAGAAAAGTCCGTTCTGACGGCAGTACTCGGGAAAATTTTCAGCCTTGACGGCCTGACGGCCCTGATCGCCCCAGACCCGGGGATTTTTCATGACCGAATACCCGTAAAAGACCAGCATCAGGCCACAGGTGAGTTGGAATCCAAAAAACATCTGCGTCGTTCCTCGCTTTATTCTGGTGTAATGGTCTCAGAAGACCGCTTAGTCGTCGTACTCGCCCAGCAGCGGCTTCATGAAGGGCAGGAAGTCCAGCGTTGCAAAGTAATCGCGGGGGGTCTCGGCGCGGCGGATGAGGCGGTGGGAGCCGTCCTCGCAGAGCAGGACTTCGGCGCTGCGCAGCTTGCCGTTGTAGTTGTAGCCCATCGCAGAGCCGTGGGCACCGGTGTCGTGAATATACACGATGTCGCCGATGTCGATCTTGGGCAGCATCCGGTCGATGGCAAACTTGTCGTTGTTCTCGCACAGGCCGCCCACTACGTCATACTTGTGGTCGCAGGGGGCATTCTCCTTGCCCAGCACCGTGATGTGATGGTAAGCGCCGTACATGGCGGGGCGCATCAGGTTGGCCGCACAGGCATCCAGACCGATGTACTCCTTGTAGATGTGCTTCTCGTGGATGGCAGTTGCCACCAGCGCGCCGTAAGGGCCAGTGGTGAAGCGGCCCATCTCGGTGAAGATGGAGACATCGCCCATCCCGGCGGGGACCAGGATCTCCTCGAATTTCTTACGGACACCCTCGCCGATGGCCATGATGTCGTTCTCAGTCTGCTCAGGACGGTACGGGATGCCCACGCCGCCGGACAGGTTGATGTAGGCGATGTGGACGCCGGTGGCCTTCTGGACGCGGACCGCCAGCTGGAACAGGATCGCAGCCAGCTCGGGGTAGTAGGCGTCCGAAATGGTGTTGGACGCGAGGAAGGCGTGGATGCCGAAGTTCTTGGCTCCCTTTGCAGCCAGCTTCTTGTAGCTGTCGATCATCTGCTCCTCGGTCATGCCGTACTTGGCATCCCCGGGCTTGTCCATGACCTGAAAGCCCTCCTTGCTCTCGCCCAGCTGGAAGGTGCCGCCCGGATTGTAGCGGCAGAAGATGTTCTCCGGCACACCGGCCACCCGGTCGAGGAAGTCCACCATCGTGGCGTCGTCGAGGTTGATATAAGCGCCCAGCTCGTAGGCCTTCTTCATGTCCTCCACGGGGGTCTGGTTGGAGGAGAACATGATGTCGCTGCCGCTGAAGCCGCACACCTCACTGAGCATCAGCTCGGTCAGGGAGGAGCAGTCCACGCCGCAGCCCTCTTCCTTCAGGATCTGGAGGATAACGGGGTTGGGCAGAGCCTTGACCGCGAAATACTCGCGGAAGCCCTTATTCCAGCTGAAGGCTTTGTTGATGCGGCGGGCGTTCTCCCGGATGCCTTTCTCGTCGTAGACGTGGAAGGGGGTGGGCACGTCCTGAATGATGTCCTGAGCCATCGACTCAGTCAAAAACGGTTTCTTTTCCATGATATACATCCCTCTCATATATTTTTACACGGCCGAATGCCGTGCAGCCAGCAGTTCACAGCTTGAGGTTCTCCCGGGTAGGGGTGAAGGTGGGCACCATCTTGGCCAGCTGGGCCACGACGTTGTCGTCGTTGTGCTCGGCGGCGGCAGACAGCTCCTGAAGCTGCTGATAGAACTCGCCAAGGTCGATGTTCCGGGGCGGAGCCACGAAGATCTTATTGTGGCCGGTACGGCGCATCTTGTCCTGTTCCTCGTCCATCATCAGCTCTTCGTAGAGCTTCTCGCCGGGGCGGAGACCCACGATCTTGATGTCCATATTCACGCCCGGCTCATAGCCGTAGAAACGGATGAGCTGCTTTGCGAGATCCATGATCTTGACCGGCTCACCCATATCCAGCACATAGATGCTGCCGCTCTCGGCCAGTGCACCGGCCTGCAGCACCAGCTGCGCGGCCTCCGGGATGGTCATGAAATAGCGCTCGATGTTGGGGTCAGTCAGGGTGACGGGGCCGCCCTTTTTGATCTGCGCCTCGAACAGCGGGATGACGCTGCCGTGGCTGCCCAGCACGTTGCCGAAGCGGACGGCCACGCACTTCATGTCGGTGTTGCCCGCAAAGGTCTGGATGAGCATCTCGCACAGGCGCTTGGTGCAGCCCATAACGCTGGTGGGGTTGACGGCCTTATCGGTGGAAAGCTGCACCAGCCGCTCCACGCCGTGCTCGCTGGCGCTGACCAGCAGGTTCTTGGTGCCGAAGACGTTGTTCTTGACGGCCTCGGCGGGGCTGATCTCCATGAGCGGGACGTGCTTGTGGGCCGCGGCGTGGAACACCACCGTGGGGTGGTAGGTCTCAAAGACCTCGTCCAGACGGGCCTTGTCCCGGATGGAACCCACCAGCACCGTGATGGGCACATCGCGGCCATACTTCTGCTGCAGTTCCATCTGCAGCTCGTAGGCGCAGTTCTCGTAAATATCGAAGATGAGCAGCTTCGCGGGTCTGAAGCGCATGACCTGACGGCAAAGCTCGCTGCCGATGCTGCCGCCGCCGCCCGTCACCAGCACGGTCTTACCGGTGAGGTAGCCCGAGATCTGGGCCGTGTCCAGCGTGACCTCCTCACGGGAGAGGAAGTCGGCAGTATTCAGCTCTCGGAACGCCCCCTGCTGGGGTGCGCCTGCCCCCACAAGCTGGGGGTCGCTGAGCATCTGCACCGCACAGTGGGTGGAGACGCAGAGGTCGATGACATGGTTCAGGCGGCTGCCCCGCAAGGTCGGGATGGCAATGATGATGGTGTGGATGCTGTACCGGGTGCACAGGTCGGGGATCTCCTCCAGCGTACCCTTCACCGGGACGCCGTGGATGGTCTGGCCCAGCTTGGCGGGGTCATCGTCCACCGCCACCACCGGGTGGCCGTAGCTGCCGTTGCTCTTGCAGACGTTGATGGCCCACGCACCGGCCTCGCCCGCGCCCACGATCATCACAGGGCGGTTGGGGTCTTTGCTGGTATTGCCCCGCAGCCGCTCGCCCAGCGGGTGGTTCAGGAAGAGCCGCCACGCCAGACGGCTCCCGCCGACGAGCAGGAAGATGAGCACCGAAGCCATCGCGTTGGCCGAGTTGAAGAGCACGCCATGGATGAAGCAGCGGTTGACCAGATACACCACGACCGTCGGGGCAGCGATCATCCCAGCCAGACGGATGAGATCCCGCTCTCCGGCGTATTTCCAGAGGATGGTGTAGAGCCTCCCGCCCAAGAAGCTGAGCAGATAGACCGCCACGATCCACGGCAGGTTCGCGTAGAGCAGGGCGCGGTTGTGAGGCCACCACGAGGCCTCGACTGCGCCGTCTGCGCGGAGCAGGAGCGCAAAATAAAAGCTGAAGGCTACGATGGCTGCGTCCAGCACCACCAGAAAGGCCCGGCGGGCCAGCACCTGCAGCATACTTGTTTTCTTTTCCTTCACAAAAAGTCCTCTTTTGCATCAGGGCCGGTGTCGGAGAGACGCCAGCCGCCGTTTTTTCGACCCAAGGGCCTATCGCCCCATCGTATCTGTATCATTATACTCGATTCTTCTCCCCATGTCCAGCGCTTTTGTGTCTTCTCTCCCCTGCCACCACGTCCCGCAGCTCCTCGCCGAGGCCCAGCGGCCATGCCGCCGCAAAGCAGACCAGCGTCATCCCCGCACCGCCCAGCGCCACCGCCGCCAGCTGCGCGGGCACTCCTCTCGCCAGCCATGGGGTCAGGAGCTTCCGCAGCGCCAGCCCCGCTCCGGCACCGGCCGTCCCCGCAAGACCCGGCGCCCCCAGCCACCGCCACAGTCGCAGCGGCAGGCCGCAGCTGGACAGCAGCCGCCCGGTGTTGGCGGCGCAGGTATAGAGGCTGGACAGGAGGATCACGAAGAGAAACCCCTTCATCCCGAACCGGGGCAGCAGGAGCACCACCCCCGCGATTCGGAGGCAGGAGTCCCACATACTGTACCGGAAGACGGCTTTCTGCTCTCCCACCCCCTTCATCGCGCCGTCCACCATGCTCTCGAGGTACATCAGCGGCATGGCCGGGCCGAGGATGACGAGATAGCTGCCCGCCTCCGCGCTGCCGTAGAGTGCCTCGGCCAGCGGCTGTCCCCACACCCAGAATGCCGCCCCCGCCAGCGCCGAAAAATAGCCTGTGAGCCGCAGCATCCGGTCGATGAGGACGGAGAGCCGTCTGCTCTGCCCCCGGAGATGGGCTTGGGTGATCTCGGGCATCAGGAGGACGGACAGACTCCCCAGCAGCCCGAAGGGAAAGGTCAGCAGAGGCAGGGCCATCCCCTTCAGGTTTCCGTACTGGGTCACAGCCTCGGCACGCCCGCCGGAGCATTGCAGATAGACCGCAAGACAGGCCGGGACCAGCATATTCTCGGCGGTGTGGAGGGCACTGGCGAGACATCGCCCGCCCTCCACCGGCCAGAGGATGTCCCAGAGCCGCCTCCCCGGGTCATGGGGACGCTGTGCAGGCTGTGAGCCGAAGCAGCGGCGGGCCTCCCGGCAGTAGAACAGGGCCATCAGACCGGTGCTGACGGCCTCGCTGGCCGCCGTTGCGCCCAGCACTGCCGTACAGCGCTGCCCCGCATCCCATCCGAGAGCGTCGGCCCGGCCCAGCGCGGCCCAGACGATGCCGATGCGGACGGTCTGCTCGGCCAGCTGGCTCAGGACATTCGGCTCGACCCTCCGCCGGGCGATGAAAAAGCCCCGCAGCACCGACGACACCGCCATCCACGGCAGACCCAGCGACGAGACGCGCAATGCCCCCGCCGCCCGGGCATCTCCCAGCCACCACCGTGCGGCGAGGCCGGCCAGACCGAACTGGGCCGCCAGCGCCGCCACTCCCAGCCCGGCCCCCGCCAACAGAAGACGGTGCAGCATCCCCCGGGCCTCGGCCGGGCTTCGGGCCAGCTCTTCGGCCATCAGGCGGGTGGCCGCCACCGATACGCCTGCCGTCGCCAGCGTGACGAAAAGCGAGTAGACCGCCAGCACCAGCTGATACAGCCCCATCCCCTCGCCGCCCAGCGCGTTCGCCAGCCAGATGCGCAGCCCCATCCCTGCCAGCCGGAGCAGGACATCTGCTCCGGTCATCAGGGCCGCGTTTTTCAGATAGCTCTTCCCCACTGCGCCCCCTCCCTTTCCTGCTCGTATCTTTTTATAGGTATGCACGCCGCTCTGGGAAATATGAGCGGCGGCGTGGGTTGTTTCTTTCCCAGTTTTATGATATGATATATATTGTATCTGGCGGAGCGTTTTCTGCCAGACAGGATCTAAGAATGCAAGGAGGAAGCGCACCCCGGTACCACGGCCGTGCGCAATGAGACAATGAGCGAAGAATGTACCCATGACTGCTCCAACTGCGGGGCAGCGTGTTCTTCCCGCAATGCTGCACCCCAGCATGACGCCCCCAACCCGCACAGCCGGGTCAAGAAGGTCATCGGCGTCGTGTCCGGCAAGGGCGGCGTCGGCAAGAGCATGACCAGCGCCCTGCTGGCCTGCGCCATGGCACGCCGCGGCTACCACTGCGGCATCCTCGACGCCGACATCACCGGCCCGTCCATCCCGAAGCTGTTCGGCATCCATGGCCGCGCCATGGCGGACGACAAGGGCTGCTGGCCCATCCAGAGCCGGATGGGCATCGACGTCATGAGCATCAACCTGCTGGTGGAGAACGAAGAGGACCCCGTCGTCTGGCGCGGCCCCGTCATCGCCGGTGCGGTCAAGCAGTTCTGGACCGATGTGGTCTGGAAGGACGTCGATTTCCTGTTCGTGGATATGCCTCCGGGAACGGGCGATGTGCCCCTGACTGTCTTCCAGAGCCTGCCTGTGGACGGCATCGTCGTCGTGGCAAGCCCGCAGGAGCTGGTGAGCATGATCGTCGCCAAGGCTGTGAACATGGCCGAGATGATGAAGGTGCCTATGCTGGGCATCGTCGAGAACATGAGCTACATCGTCTGCCCCGACTGCGGCAAGCACATCAATGTGTTCGGCGACAGCCATGTGGACGAGGTGGCCGCAAAGCATCACCTGCCCGTGCTGGCCAAGTGCCCCATCGACCCCCAGCTGGCCACACTGTCCGACGCCGGCATGATCGAGACCTACGGCGGACAGTTCCTCGAGGGTGCCGCTGACGCCTGCGAGAAGCTGCTGAAGTAAGACTTATCCCCCCTGCACCGCCCTTCCCGGGCCGGTGCAGGGGGATTTTTATTCTTTCGCAAAATCAGGCGTTATCGCCGCTTTTTGAAGCACCCGTTCTTTTTTGTGAAGTATGTTCATCTTTTCTATAGTTTTTTTGAAAGATTTTCCAGCTTTTGCAGGGCGGGCCATCTTGTAAATCGGCGGATAAAGCTTTATAATAACGAAGTGTGCTGAGGTTCGCTGTCCTCGCCGTGGAAACGGGAGAGCCGGAGCCTCATAATAGAAGAGCTACACGATAGAGTTAAGGGAAAAGGAGTATCTTACTATGCTGACGAATGAATATCTGAAGCGTGTCTACGAGGGCCTCGAGAAGCGCAATGCCAACGAGCCTGAGTTCCTGCAGGCTGTCCGTGAGGTGCTGGAGAGCATCCAGCCCGTCGTGGAGAAGCACCCCGAGTACGAGAAGGCCGGCCTCATCGAGCGTCTGGTCGAGCCGGAGCGCATCATCTCCTTCCGTGTGCCTTGGGTCGATGATCAGGGCAAGGTTCAGGTGAACCGCGGCTACCGCATCCAGTTCAACAGCGCCATCGGCCCCTACAAGGGCGGCCTGCGCTTCCACCCCTCTGTCAATCAGGGCATCCTGAAGTTCCTCGGCTTTGAGCAGACCTTCAAGAACAGCCTGACCACCCTGCCCATGGGCGGCGGCAAGGGCGGCTCTGACTTCGACCCCCACGGCAAGAGCGACATGGAAGTCATGCGCTTCTGCCAGAGCTTCATGACCGAGCTGTACCGCCACATCGGCCAGTTCGTGGACTGCCCCGCCGGTGACATCGGCGTCGGCGGCCGCGAGGTCGGCTATATGTTCGGCCAGTACAAGCGCCTGACCAACAGTTTTCAGGGCGGTATGCTCACCGGCAAGGGCCTGACCTTCGGCGGCTCTCTGGCCCGTACCGAGGCCACCGGCTACGGCCTGTGCTACTTCACTGCTGAGGCCCTGAAGTGTATGCGCAACGACAACTTCGAGGGCAAGACCGTGGTGATCTCCGGCTCCGGCAATGTCGCCATCTATGCCTGCGAGAAGGCCACCCAGCTGGGTGCCAAGGTCGTCACCATGTCCGACTCCAACGGCTATGTCTACGACCCCAACGGCATCGATCTGGCCTACGTCAAGGATCTGAAGGAAGTCCGCCGCGGCCGCATCAAGGAGTATGCTGAGACCCACAAGGATGCGACCTATGTTGCTGACTGCACCAAGGTCTGGACTGTCCCCTGCGACATCGCCCTGCCCTGCGCTACCCAGAACGAGATCAACAAGGAGTCCGCAGAGGCTCTGGTGAAGGGCGGCTGCACCGTGGTCTGCGAGGGCGCTAACATGCCCAGCACGCCCGAGGCCATCGAGGTCTATCTGTCCAACGGCGTTCTGTACGGACCCGCAAAGGCTTCCAACGCCGGCGGCGTGGCTACCTCCGGTCTGGAGATGAGCCAGAACTCCGAGCGTCTGAGCTGGACCTTCGAGGAGGTCGATGCAAAGCTGAAGGGCATCATGGAGGGCATCTTCCACGCTTCCTATGACGCTTCTGTGGCTGCCGGCTCCGAGGGCAACCTGATGGTCGGTGCAAACTGCGCCGGCTTCCTGAAGGTCGCCACCGCTATGATGGCTCAGGGCATCACCTACTAAGCTTTTCCCCCAAAAAACAGCAAGGGCCGCATCCGCGAGGGTGCGGCTTTTTTTGGTTTGCCCCGCCTGCCTGCATAACCGTCTGCCGCCCCGCTCATACTCCTTTCATCAAACGAAAAGAGGTTTTTGCATGGACGAAATGATGTTCTGTTATCAATGCGAGCAGGCGGCAAACTGCACGGCCTGCACCGGAAAAGCGGGTGTCTGCGGTAAATCAGCCGAGACAGCCGACGCGCAGGACAAGCTCACCGGGGCACTCATCGGCTTTGCCACCCTGCTGCTGGACATCGGCAGACCCATCCGGCCCCCGCAGGCACTCCTGCTGACGGAAGGATTGTTCACCACCATCACCAATGTTAATTTCGACCCCCAGACGGTGGCGCAGCTGACCGATAAGGTCTGGAAGGCCAAGCAGGAAGCCTTTGCCTCGGCCAGCCCTGCACCTGCACCAGTGTCCGACTACGATATGCAGAAGCTGTGGCAGGAGCCGGACCCCGACCGGAAGAGCCTGTGCTCCTTTGTCCTCTTTGGGCTGCGCGGCATGGCAGCTTACTCCTACCACGCGCGGGTGCTGGGCTATACCGATGGCGAGATCGACCTGTTTTTCTGCACGGCGCTGCGGGCCATCGCACAGGAGCGGGACAAGGACAAGCTCTTCCAGCTGGTGGAGGACACCGGGCGGATGGCCTACCGGGTCATGGCTGAGCTGGACAAGGCCAACACCGGCGCGTTTGGCGACCCGGAGCCGGTGGAGGTGTCCCTGACCATCGAGAAAGGGCCTTTCATCGTCATCTCCGGCCACGACCTCTACGACGCCAAGTGCCTGTTGGAGCAGACCGAGGGCAAGGGCATCAATGTCTACACCCACTCCGAGATGCTGCCTGCCCACGGCTACCCGGAGCTGAAAAAGCGCTTTCCTCATCTGAAAGGCAACTTTGGCACCGCATGGCAGAACCAGCAGCGGGAGTTTGAGGACATCCCTGCACCGGTGCTCTTCACCACCAACTGCATCATGCCCCTCCGGCCCAGCTATGCCGACCGGGTATTCACCACCTCTGTCGTCTCCTATCCCGGCGTCACCCACATCGGGGAGGACCGGGATTTTTCGCCGGTCATCGCCAAGGCGCTTGAGCTGGGCGGCTACCCAGAGGACACCCTTATCCCGGGCATGAACGGCGGCAGTGTGGTCGCCACCGGCTTTGCCCACCATGCCGTACTGAGCCATGCGGAGGAGATCGTCCAAGCCGTCCACGAGGGTGCCATCCGGCACTTTTTCCTCATCGGCGGCTGCGACGGCACCCGCCCCTCCCGCCGGTACTACACGGATTTTGCCAAGCTGACCCCGCCCGACACCGTCATCCTGACGCTGGCCTGCGGCAAGTTCCGGCTCAACGACCTGCCGCTGGGTACGGTGGCGGGTCTGCCCCGCATCCTCGACGTGGGCCAGTGCAACGACGCCTACAGTGCCATCCGGATCGCGCTGGGTCTGGCCGAAGCTTTTGACTGCTCGGTCAACGAGCTGCCCCTCTCCATCATCCTCTGCTGGTTCGAGCAGAAGGCGGTCTGTGTGCTGATGGCCCTGCTGGCGCTGGGCATCCGGGGCATCCGTCTCGGCCCCACCCTGCCCGCCTTCCTCTCCCCCGGGGTGGCCGCTGTTTTGCAGGAGAAGTATGACCTCCGGCCCATCACCACGCCGGAGGACGATCTTGCCGCCTGTCTGGGCCGGCACTGAGCCGGAAAAGGCATACTATTTCCTACTCTGCGTGTCTGTTTTTCACAAGAAGAGCCGCCGTCGTGTACCCAGCTTTGGTGCAGCTGTCACTTGAATCTATTTCAGCACCTTTGTATAATATTCTTGTTATCCGGAACAAGGGCGTTCCAGATGTGTCTTTGCCGACCCATCTGGGACGCCTTTTCTTTTTATCGGCACAGAGGGGCGCTGCGGATTGTGCCGCAGCACTGCCAGGATAAACCTCCGGAAAATCGAAAAAAGGATGGGAAAGTCTATGGAAAATTTCACGGAGCAAAAACGACCACTCGGCCTGTATGACCCCCAGTTCGAGCACGACGCCTGCGGCATCGGCGCGGTGGTGGACATCAAGGGCCGCAAGAGCCACCAGACCGTCAGCGATGCGCTGTCCATCGTGGAGCGCCTTGAACACCGCGCCGGCAAGGACGCCGAGGGCAAGACCGGCGACGGCGTCGGCATCATGCTGCAGATCAGCCACCGCTTCTTCACGAAGGTGGCCGACGAGCTGAACATCAGCCTCGGCAACGAGCGCGAATACGGCGTGGGTATGTTCTTCTTCCCCCAGAACGAGCATCTGCGGGCGCAGGCCATGAAGCTGTTCGAGCTTGTGACCCGCAAAGAGGGCCTTGAGTTTCTGGCATGGCGCGCCGTGCCCGTAGACCCCGACGCCGTGGGTCAGAAAGCCCGTGACTGTATGCCCTCCATCTGGCAGTGCTTCATCAAAAAGCCCGCCAAGGTGAGCAAGGGCATCGACTTCGACCGCAAGCTCTACATCGTCCGCCGGGTCTTTGAGCAGGCCAGCAACGGCACCTATGTGCCCAGCCTGTCCAGCCGCACCATCGTGTACAAGGGCATGTTCCTCGTCCACGACCTGCGCCTGTTCTACCTCGATTTGCAGGACGAGGATTACGAGTCCGCCATCGGTATGGTGCACAGCCGTTTCTCCACCAACACCAACCCCAGCTGGATGCGCGCCCACCCCAACCGCTTCATCCTCCACAACGGCGAGATCAACACCATCAAGGGCAACACCGACGCCATGCTGGCCCGCGAGGAGACCATCTCCTCCCCCATCATGAAGGAGGACATGAACAAGATCCTGCCCATCATCAACACCTCCGGCTCGGACTCCGCCATGCTGGACAACGCCCTCGAGTTCATGGTGATGAACGGCATGGATCTGCCGCTGGCCGTCATGATCACGATCCCCGAGCCGTGGGAGAACAACAAGAACATCAGCCAGAAAAAGCGGGATTTCTACCAGTATTACGCCACCATGCTGGAGCCGTGGGACGGCCCGGCGGCCATCCTCTTCTCCGACGGCGACGTGGTGGGCGCGGTGCTGGACCGCAACGGCCTGCGTCCCAGCCGGTACTACATCACCAAGGATGGCCGGATGATCCTTTCCTCCGAGGTGGGCGTGCTGCCCTGTGAGCCGGAGAACATTCTGGTAAAGGATCGTCTCCGCCCCGGCAAGATGCTGCTGGTGGACACCCTCAAGGGCGAGGTCGTGGACGACGAAAAGCTGAAGGAGTACTACGCCAGCCGCGAGCCTTACGGCGAGTGGATCGACCGCAACCTCGTCCAGCTGAAAGACCTCAAGATCCCCAATGTCAAGACCCCCAGCTATACCGGCGACGATCTGCTGCGCCTGCAGAAGGTGTTCGGCTACAAGTACGAGGACATCAGCACCCTCATCCTGCCGATGGCGCGTCAGGGCGCAGAGCCTTCCGGCGCAATGGGCACCGATACCCCGCTGGCCGTCCTCAGCGGCCAGCACCCCCCGCTCTTCAACTACTTCAAGCAGCGGTTCGCACAGGTGACGAACCCGCCCATCGACGCCATCCGCGAGAAGGTTGTCACCTCCACCAGCGTCTATGTGGGCGCACACGGCAACCTGCTGGAGGATAAGCCCGAGAACTGCAAGGTGCTCAAGGTCCACAACCCCATCCTCACCTCCACCGACCTTCTCCGCATCAAGTACATGAATGTGCCGGGCTTCAAGGTGTCCACGGTCTCCATCAATTACTACAAGAACACCAGCCTCGAAAAAGCCATCGACCGCGTCTTCCTCGAGGTGGATCGTGCCTACAAAGAGGGCGCGAACATCATCATCCTGTCCGACCGGGACATCGACGAGTACCATGTCGCCATTCCCAGCCTGCTGGCGGTGTCGGCTGTGTCCCAGTACCTCATCCGCACCAAGAAGAGCACCGCACTGGCCCTCATCCTCGAGAGTGCCGAGCCGCACGAGGTGCACCACTTCGCCGCCCTGCTGGGCTACGGTGCCTGCGCCGTCAACCCCTATCTGGCCCATGAGACCATCGGCCAGCTCATCGACGACGGCCTGCTGGACAAGGACTATTACGCCGCCGTGGACGACTACAACAAGGCTGTGCTGGGCGGCATCGTGAAGATCGCCTCCAAGATGGGCATTTCCACCATCCAGAGCTACCAGAGCAGCCAGATCTTTGAGGCCGTCGGCATCTCCAAGGACGTCATCGACAAGTACTTCACCGGCACGGTCAGCCGCGTGGGCGGCATCGGCCTCGAGGACATTCAGGCAGACGTGGAGGCTCTCCACAACGCCGCCTTCGACCCGCTGGGCCTCGACATCAATATGCAGCTGGAGGACGGCGGTGCCCACAAGTTCCGCAGCGGCAAGGAAGAGCACCTGTTCAACCCTCAGACCATCCACCTGTTCCAGAAGGCCTGCTTCACCGGCGACTACGACACCTTCAAGCAGTTCACCCACACCGTGGACAACATGGGCAGGAACGGCGTCCATCTGCGCAGCCTGCTGGACTTCAACTACGCCCCTGACGGCGGCATCCCGCTGGACGAGGTGGAGCCGGTCAGCTCCATCGTCAAGCGGTTCAAGGCTGCAGCCATGAGCTACGGCGCGCTGAGCAGCGAGGCCCACGAGACCATCGCCATCGCCCTGAACCGCCTCGGCGGCCGGAGCAACACCGGCGAGGGCGGCGAGCCGGAGGAGCGCTATCACAGCGAGAGCAATTCCAAGATCAAGCAGGTGGCCTCTGCCCGTTTCGGCGTCACCAGCAAATACCTCGTCTCCGCCGAGGAGATCCAGATCAAGCTGGCACAGGGCGCAAAGCCCGGCGAGGGCGGCAACCTGCCCGGCGCGAAGGTGTATCCGTGGATCGCCAAGACCCGCCACAGCACCACCGGCGTGGGCCTCATCTCTCCCCCGCCCCACCACGACATCTACTCCATTGAGGACCTTGCAGAGCTGATCTATGACCTCAAAAACGCCAACCGTCACGCAAACATCAACGTCAAGCTGGTAAGCGAGGCCGGTGTCGGCACCATCGCAGCCGGTGTGGCCAAGGGCGGCGCACAGGTCATCCTCGTCTCGGGCTATGACGGCGGCACCGGCGCTGCGCCCCGCAACTCCATCAAGGACGCTGGTCTGCCTTGGGAGCTGGGCATCGCCGAGACCCACCAGACCCTGATCCTGAACGGCCTGCGCACCCGCGTGCGCATCGAGAGCGACTCCAAGCTCCTCTCCGGCCGGGATGTCGCCATCAGCTGTATGCTGGGCGCGGAGGAATTCGGCTTCGGCACCTCCCTGCTGATGACCATGGGCTGCGTGATGATGCGTGTCTGCAACCTCGACACCTGCCCCATGGGCATCTGCACCCAGAACCCCGAGCTGCGCAAGCATTTCCGCGGCAAGCCCGAACACATCATCAACTACCTGACCTTCGTGGCGCAGGAGCTGCGGGAGTACATGGCAAAGCTGGGCATCCGCACCATCGACGAGCTGGTGGGCCGCACCGACCTGCTCCACGTCAAGCCCGCCCCTGCCGGAAGCCGTCTGGCCAAGATGGACCTCGACTGCATCCTGCACAACCCCGCCATCGTCAACAGCAACGTCCACTTCCAGAAAGAGGATACCTATGACTTCCATCTGGAAGACACGCTGGACATGAAGGTGCTGATGAAGAAGTTCAAGCTGTCCAGCAAGACCCCCCAGAGCGTCAAGCTGGAGGTCTCCAACACCGACCGCGCCTTTGGTGCTATCTTCGGCAGCGAGATCACCCGCAAGTATGGCAGCGACCTGCCGGATGACGTCTACACCGTCCACTGCACCGGCGCAGGCGGCCAGAGCTTCGGCGCGTTCATCCCCAAGGGCCTGACTCTTGAGCTGACCGGCGACTGCAACGACTACATGGGCAAGGGTCTGTCCGGCGGCAAGCTCATCGTCCGCCCGCCCGAGGGCATCACCTTCAAGCCCGAGGACAACATCATCATCGGCAACGTGGCCCTCTACGGTGCCACCAGCGGCAAGACCTTCGTCTCCGGCGTGGCCGGTGAGCGCTTCTGTGTCCGCAACTCGGGCGCTGTGGCCGTCGTCGAGGGCGTGGGCGACCACGGCTGCGAGTACATGACCGGCGGCACCGTCGTCGTTCTGGGTCATACCGGCAAGAACTTCGCGGCCGGTATGACCGGCGGCATCGCCTATGTGCTGGATGAAAACTGGGACTTCTACCAGCGGGTGAACAAGGAGACCGTCAGCCTCGAGCCGGTGGAGCACAAATACGATGTCGCCACCCTGAAGGAGCTGATCCGGGAGCACGTCGAGCTGACCGGCTCGCCCCGCGGCAAGGAGATCCTGGACAACTTCAGCGAGTTCCTGCCCAAGTTCAAGAAAGTCCTCCCCTACGACTACGACCATATGCTGCGGGTCATCGCCTCCATGGAAGAGCGGGGTCTCGACGGCGAGCAGGCGCAGATCGAAGCATTCTACGCCGTGCAGAAGAAGAAGTAAGGAGGGGAACATCATGGCAAAACTCACTGGTTTTATGGATTACGCGCGCAAGACCAGCACGGATGTTCCGCCGCTGGAGCGCATCGAGAATTTCAACGAATTTCACATCTGGCTCTCCCGGGAGGAGCAGCAGACGCAGGCGGCACGCTGCATGGACTGCGGCGTCCCCTTCTGTCAGGCCGGCATGATGATCGGCGGCATGGCCTCCGGCTGCCCCCTGAACAACCTCATCCCGGAGTGGAACGACCTCGTGTATCAGGGCAAGTGGGAGCTGGCGCTCCGCCGTCTGCGGGCCACCAATCGTTTCCCGGAGTTCACGAGCCGGGTCTGCCCGGCCCTCTGCGAAGCCGCCTGCACCTGCGGCGATGTGACCGGCAGCAGCGTCACCGTCCGGGAGAACGAGCACGCCATCGTGGAGACGGGCTACGCCAAGGGCTGGCTCCACGCCGCCCCGCCCCCGGCCCGCACCGGCAAGAGCGTGGCCGTCATCGGCAGCGGCCCCTCGGGCCTGTCGGTGGCCGAGTACCTCAACATCCGCGGCCACGCCGTCACCGTTTTTGAGCGGGCCGACCGGGTGGGCGGTCTGCTGATGTACGGCATCCCCAACATGAAGCTGGACAAATCCGTCATCGAGCGCCGCATCAAGATCATGCAGGCCGAAGGCGTGGAGTTCCGCACCAACATGGACGTGGGCGGGGCCGTGGATGCCGCCGAGCTGCTCAAGAGCTACGACGCCATCGTCCTCTGCTGCGGCGCAAAGAAGGCCCGGGACCTGAACGTCCCCGGCCGGGATGCCCGGGGCGTCCATCTCGCGGTGGACTACCTCACCAGCGTGACCAAGAGCCTGCTGGACAGTAGCTTTGCCGACGGCAAGGCCATCAGCGCCGCAGGTAAGAATGTCCTCGTCATCGGCGGCGGCGACACCGGCAACGACTGTCAAGGCACGGCCCTGCGGCAGGGCTGCACCGACCTGGTGGCGCTGGAGATGATGCCCCAGCCCCCGAAGGAGCGTGCGGCGAACAACCCGTGGCCCGAGTGGCCCCGGGTGCTGAAGGTGGACTACGGCCAGACCGAGTGCCTCGCCAAGTTCGGCAAGGACCCCCGCGTTTACCAGACCACCGTGAAGGAGTTCCTGAAGGACGAGGCCGGAAATCTGACCGGCGCGGTCATCTCCTATCTGAAGCCCCAGCGCGACCCCGACACCGGCCGCACCAGCATGGTGCCCACCGGCGAGGAGTTCACCTACGACTGCCAGCTGGCTTTCATCGCCGCCGGTTTCGTGGGCTGTGAGGACTATGTCGCTGAGGCATTCGGCGTGGAGCGGAACGCCCGGGGCAATGTGGCCGACCAGAGCTTCCGCACCAATGTGGATAAAGTCTTCGTCTGCGGCGATATGCGCCGGGGCCAGAGCCTTGTCGTCTGGGGCCTGCGAGAGGGCCGCGACTGTGCCGCCGAGGTAGACCGCTATCTGATGGGTTACACCAACCTGTGACCCCCCTACTTCTGACATTCTCTTTCCTATCCTAAACAGAAACGGGAGCTTTCCTTTGTGGGAGGCTCCCGTTTCTGTTTCTCCAGTTTCCCGATTTCACAAAGCTTTCACAGTCAGTGCGTTCTATCTGCTTGCAAAAGATACCCCTAAGTGGTAAAATCAAGTCATCGGGAGGCTTACCCCCGCAGGGTACGTCCTCCTACATTGAACTACCCGGAAAGGAGCTATCTGCTATGACTGATGCTGAAAAGAAGCCCTGCTGCGCCGCTGCGCCTGCCGAAAAGGACACTGCCCCCTCCTGCTGCCGCCACAAGGACCGCACTCCCGAGGAGTACCGTGCCCTCGTCAACCGACTGAGCCGCATCGAGGGTCAGGTGCGCGGGATCCGCGCAATGGTGGAAAAGGATGTTTACTGCACCGATATTCTGGTGCAGGTGGCGGCGGTGAACGCTGCACTGAACGGCTTTTCGAAGGAGCTGCTGGGCCAGCACGTCCGCACCTGCGTGGCTGACGACCTGCGGAATGGCAGCAGTGAAAAACTGGACGAGCTGCTGACCCTGCTGCCCAAGCTCATGAAATGACCCCATTCCGGGCATCTTATGCAGCGGAAAGGAATCTACAATGGAACAATACAATGTCACGGGCATGAGCTGCGCGGCCTGCTCTGCCCGGGTGGAAAAGGCCGTAAAGAAGGTGCCGGGCGTCACGAGCTGCTCGGTGAGCCTGCTGACCAACTCTATGGGTGTGGAGGGCACTGCCTCCCCTGCCGCCATCATCTCGGCGGTGCAGGAGGCAGGTTATGGTGCAAGCCCTAAGTCGGACGCCACCCATAAGGCATCGGACACCAATGCCGACCTCGACGCACTGGCCGACCACGAGACCCCCAAGCTCAAACGCCGTCTCATCGCCTCGCTGGGCTTCCTGCTGGTGCTGATGTACTTCTCGATGGGCCACATGATGTGGGGCTGGCCTCTGCCTCACTGGTTCGACGGCAACCACATCGCCATGGGCCTTGTCCAGCTGATCCTGGCTGGCATCGTCATGGTCATCAACCAGAAGTTTTTCATCAGCGGCTTCAAAGGCCTCATCCACGGTGCCCCTAACATGGATACGCTGGTGGCCCTCGGCTCCATGGCAAGCTATGTGTGGAGCACCTACGCCCTCTTTGCCATGACCGACGCCCAACTCCACGGCAATGACGCGCTGGTCATGCACTATATGATGGAGTTCTACTTCGAGTCGGCCGCCATGATATTGACCCTCATCACGGTGGGCAAGATGCTGGAAGCACGCTCCAAGGGCAAGACCACCGACGCCCTCAAGAGCCTGATGAAGCTGGCCCCCAAGACCGCCACGCTGGTACGGGACGGCGCGGAAGTGACCGTCTCCATCGCCGACGTGCAGAAGGGCGACATCTTCGTCGTCCGCCCCGGCGAGAACATCCCTGTGGACGGCTTGGTGCTGGAGGGTGTCAGCGCCGTGAACGAGAGTGCCCTGACCGGCGAGAGCATCCCGGTGGACAAGGTCGCAGGCGACAGAGTCAGCGCCGCTACCACCAATCAGTCGGGCTTCCTCCGCTGCGAGGCTACCCGCGTGGGCGAGGACACTACCCTGTCCCAGATCATCAAGATGGTCAGCGATGCCGCCGCCACTAAGGCTCCCATCGCCAAGATCGCCGACACCGTGTCGGGCTACTTTGTCCCGGCGGTCATCTCCATCGCCGTCCTCACCACCATCGTCTGGCTCCTGCTGGGCCGTGAGCTGGGCTATGCGCTGGCCCGGGGCATTTCTGTATTGGTCATCAGCTGCCCCTGCGCGCTGGGTCTTGCGACCCCCGTGGCCATCATGGTGGGCAACGGTCTCGGCGCAAAGAACGGCATCCTCTTCAAGACCGCCGCCTCGCTGGAAGCCGCAGGCCGCACTCAGATCGTGGCGCTGGACAAGACCGGCACCATCACCGAGGGTGCGCCCCGGGTCACTGACCTGCTGCCCGCCGAGGGCGTCTCTGAGACCGAGCTGCTGACGCTGGCCGCCGCACTGGAAAGCCGCAGCGAGCATCCGCTGGCCAAGGCCGTTCTGGCCTGCTCCGAGGCAAAGGCCATCACGCCTCCGACGGTCACAGACTTCGCAGCCCTGCCGGGCAACGGTCTGGCCGCAAAGCTGGATGGCGTGGACATCTTCGGCGGCAGCGCATCCTTTATCCAGTCGAAGCTTTCCCTGCCTGCCGCACTGACACAACAGGCCGAACAGCTGGCCGCTGAGGGCAAGACGCCCCTCTTCTTCGGCGGCGCAGGCCGTCTGCTGGGCGTCATCGCCGTGGCCGACACCATTAAGGCGGACAGTCCCGAGGCCATCCGGCAGCTCCAGAATATGGGCATCCGGGTGGTGATGCTCACCGGCGACAACCAGCGCACTGCCGACGCCATTGGCCGACAGGCGGGCGTGGACGAGGTCATCGCGGGCGTCCTGCCCGACGGCAAGGAGGCTGTCATCCGCCAACTTCAGGCCAGCGGCAAGGTAGCCATGGTAGGCGACGGCATCAACGACGCCCCCGCCCTGACCCGTGCTGACACCGGCATTGCCATTGGCGCAGGCACCGATGTGGCCATCGACGCCGCCGATGTCGTCCTGATGAACTCCAGACTCTCGGATGTGCCCGCCGCTATCCGCCTCAGCCGCGCTGCCCTGCGGAACATCCACGAGAACCTGTTCTGGGCGTTCATCTACAACATCATCGGCATCCCGCTGGCAGCGGGTCTGTTCATCCCCTTCGGCCTGACGCTGAACCCCATGTTCGGTGCTGCCGCCATGAGCCTGTCCAGCTTCTGCGTCGTGAGCAACGCCCTGCGGCTGAACCTGTTCGACCTGCACAACACCAAGCACGACCACAAAAAAGCTTCCCCCGCAGCTGTCTCTGCACAGCCTGCGGCAGAAAATAATACACCATCGGACACCGAAGCGCCCGATGGCAAAATGGAGGACGATCCCATGAAAAAGACCCTGAATGTTGAAGGCATGATGTGCTGCCACTGTGAGGCCCGTGTGAAAAAGGCTCTCGAGGCCATCCCCGGCGTCTCTGAAGCCGTGGCAAGTCACACCGACGGCACCGCCGTCGTCACCCTGACCGAGGATGTGGCCGACGACGTGCTCAAGAATGCAGTCGAGGCACAGGACTATAAAGTCACCGGCATCCAGTAAGCCATAAGACGCCAAAAAAGCCAGCGCACGGCTTGTGCACTGGCTTTTTTTGTTCTATTTCAGATCACGGAGTCAGACGGTTGGGGCCGCGGAACAGGAACTCGGCGTCCTTGATGCTCAGGCCGCAGAGCAGCATGGTCAGGCGGTCGATGCCCAGACCGAAGCCGCCGTGCGGGGGGCAGCCATACTGGAAGAACTCCAGATAGAACTTGACGTCGTCGGCCAGACCCTTTTCCTCTGCCTGCTTCTTCAGCACCTCATAGCGGTGCTCACGCTGTGCGCCGGTGGTGATCTCCACGCCGCGCCAGATGAGGTCATAGCCCTGCGGCACGCCGTTCTCGTCGCGCATATGGTAGAATGCACGCTTCTCGGCGGAGTAGTCGGTGATGAACAGGAACTCGTGGCCGTAGTGCTTCTTGACCCAGTCGTAGCTCAGGCGCTCGGCCTCGGTGGTCAGGTCGCCCTTCTCGGACTCATCGACGGTATAGCCGAACTCCTCTTCCAGAGCCTTGTACAGGTCGGCCAGCTTGACCACGGGGAACGGAGTGGTGGGGACGACGACTTCCTGACCAAACAGCTCCTTGATCTGGTCGCCGTACTGCTCCTTGACGGCCTTGAGGCCGGCAGTCAGCAGCTCCTCCTCCATCTTCATGACGTCCTTGTAGGAGGTGATGTAGCTGAACTCGAGGTCGAAGCCGGAGAACTCGGTGGAGTGCTTGTTGGTGTAGCTCTTCTCAGCGCGGAAGACGGGGCCGGTCTCGAAGATGCGCTCGAAGCCGGCAGCCATCGCCATCTGCTTGTAGAACTGAGGGCTTTGGGCCAGATAAGCGTTGCGGTCGAAGTAGTCCACCTTGAACACCTCAGAGCCGCTCTCGCTGGCGGCAGCGATGAGCTTCGGGGTGTGGATCTCGATGAAGTTACGCTCGAGCAGGAACTGGCGCATGGCGTTGACGAAGCAGCTCTGTGCCTTGAACATCAGCTGATTCTCGTCGGTGCGCAGGTCGATCCAGCGGTAGTCGATGCGCTGGTCGATGCTGGAACGCTCCACAGCCTTTTTTTTCTTGGTGGCCGCGATCTCCTTGCGGACGATGGGCAGTGCGTCGGCGATGCTCTCGATCTCGATGGCCGAGGGGATCATCTCGATGCCGCCCATCTTGACATAGTCGTTCTCCACCACCTTGCCGGTGACGGTGATGACCGAGTCCGGGGTCAGCTTGTCGATGGTGTCCACCAGCTCGGGGTGATCCTCTTTCTCGACGGTGATCTGAAGCTTGCCGGTAATATCCTTCAGCACGATGAAGGCCATATACTTGCTGTTGCGCAGGTTCTCGATAAAGCCCTGCACCTTGACCGTGCTGCCAATTTCCTTTTGTACCTCATTGATATAGGTGCGTTCCATGGAAATCCTCCTTCTGTGTCTTGTATACTGTTTTATTATATAACATTTCCGACATAAATCAAGACAAAACCACTTCGTTTCTCAAGATGCTTCAGCTCCTTCGGCGGTTCATCCCTGTTTCAGCTTTTTCCCCAGCCTCCACATCCAGCGTCCCGCCGCCGGGCAGCAGATCAGCATCCAGAGCTTGCTCTTTTCACGCTTCTTGCTGTTCGGGACGCGCAAGGCTGCCCGCCAATGCTCTCGCGCCATCCGCACGATCTTGGCTTGCAGCTCCGGATCGGCATGGTCGCTGCCCGCCATCCGGTAATACACATGGGAGCAAGCCACCGCCAGCCGTTCCTCGGCTGTTCGTTCCATACTTTCCTCCCCGGGTCTCCTCTGCTCCCGGATCAGTGCATAAATTCTTTCCCATGCCGTTATCTCACTGAACTGCTTTGGCTTGAATGTCTCCTGATGGAGCGCCGAGCCATCCCGCATATAGTATGCGTACAGACCGCACGGCAGATAAATATATCCTCCCGCCTTCAGAAGCACCTTTGTGATAAACAGCGCATCTTCTCCGATCGAAAGCTCCTCATCGTACCGAATATCACGAAGAAATTCAGTCTTCATCATCCCTTTACAGCACCACAGGCTCCCATTTTCATCCCAGAATGTATATCGCTTCAGATCCATCCGCTCTGTTTCCGGCATTTTTTCCGGAAGTGCCTTAAAGGGGGCCTCCTTTTCAAAATCATTCACCCGCACATCCCTGCAGATTGCAACCGCCTCTCCGCTCTGCCGGAGGGCCAGATACAGCCATTCCATATATTGCGGGGCCACAGCATCGTCCGCATCCACAAAGCACACATATTCGCCTTTTGCCTGTTCCAGCCCCATATTGCGTGCTGAGGACACCCCGCCATTTTTCTTATGCAGGGTGCGGATGCGCAGGTCCTTCTCCGCGTATTTCTCCATGATCTCAGGGCTGCCATCCGATGAGCCATCGTTTATCAGAAGCAGCTCAAAATTCGAATACGTCTGTGTCAGGAGGCTCTCGATGCAGCGAGGGAGTTCTTTTTCTACATTGTAGACCGGTACGATCACGCTGATCTTCACATCTGTCCTGCTCGCCATCTTTTATCCTTTGCCTTTCTGCTCTGTCGATGTGCCGCCCAGCATCTCCGCTGTAACGTGATAATATTCCATCAGGTTTTGCAGCGCTTCGTCGTTCAGCATCCTTCCGGCGGTGTTGACCGACATCAGGCACTGGCGCTGGCTATTCCGGATGGTGAACCACTCCTTCGAATTGGTGCTCACCTTCACCGCCGGGATCCTTTTCTGTGCTCCTACGATCTTGAGCCACATATCGTCCGCCGTCGGACACAGCTTCAGGATCTTTTCACTGTCGAACTCGATACCGCTGAAATAGCCGGCAGGGTACAATACCCCTCCGACACCCACTGGAAAAAGCGCTTCCGAAGGGCCTTTTTTGTCCGGTGACAAGCCGTGCCACTCCTGATAGGGTGCTACCCTTCCGCCTTCAAACGTGATCTCGTGCGCACGGTAGCAGCACACACAGCCCGGATACTTTTCATGGGTATCCCACAGCCCTTCCAGCCAGTTTTCCGGGTAGAGCGCATCATCGTCCGCTGTAATGATCACATCATTTTCAAATTCCTGTGCGGTATAGAACACCTTTTTAAAGGAGCGGATATTGTCGCAGAAGTGGATGTCCAGTCCCCTTTCCTTCAGGCGGAGCAGATTTTCCGGGAGCTGTGCTTCCTCCGGAAATTCCTCCTTGGACAGCCAGAGCAGGACACGAGCCGCCGGGCGGCTCTGCCGCAGGATGCTCTGGATCGTCAGATGGACTTTCCCGATCCGGAGCGGGAAGGTGGTCAGAGATACCACCATCTTTTCGCCCTGCGTTGTTTTCTGTTTCGGGAGCGGACTCCATGCACAATATGCCGGATAAAGGACATTCGCCGCCACTCCAAGCATCCGGTTCACGTTGATCTGGCTTTTTGTTGCCTTTGCCCATGGAGTCGCAATGTGATACAGTTCATTCAGCATGTTATGTTTCCCCTATTTATGGTCGTTTTCCTCTTCCTCGTGCAGCGTCCCGGTGCCGCCCTCCACCACGCCGTCGTGGTCGGCCACGGCCCTGATGGTGCCGAAAAAGCATCTGACATCCAGCCAGAAGCTCATATGCTCCACATACCAGCCATCAAGCTTGGCCTTTTCCGTGATCTCCAGCTCGTCCCGGCCATGGATCTGCGCCCAGCCGGTCAGACCGGGGCGGACATCGTTCGCCCCGTACTTGTCCCGCTCGGCCAGCAGGTCGTACTGATTCCAGAGCGCCGGACGCGGGCCGATGACGGCCATATCGCCCACGAGGATGTTCCACAGCTGGGGCAGCTCGTCCAGACTGGTCTTGCGCAGGAAGCGGCCCACCCGGGTGATATACTGCTCCGGGTCGTGGAGCAGATGGGTGGGCATATCGTGGGGGGTGTCGATGCACATGGTGCGGAACTTGAGGATGTTGAAATAGCTCTTATGGATGCCCACCCGCTTCTGCCGGAAGAAGATCGGCCCCGGTGAGTCCAGTTTGATGGCAAGGCAGAGCAGAAGCAGCAGCGGCGACAGCACCAGCAGCCCGCAGGCCGACAGCACCACGGCCAGCAGCCGCTTGATCCCTTTCTGATACATGATGATCCTCCCCTTATACACTAGAATATTCTTATTATATACCACTTCCCCCTGCCCAAACAAGCCCCGCGCCCTCCTTTCCGGCGAAAATGCCGGTTTTGTTGTATCGTTCTGACGGTTTTCTCTCTTGCTCTGCCGGGCTGGAGGGCGTACCATACTGGTAGAGGCCAAAAAGCGGTTTTCCTCAGCATTGCGCACCGCCCGGGCGGTCTTCTGACCCGCCGCCCGGCGTGCCCCGCTTCCGAAGACAACTTCTGACTGAGAGGAGCACTCTGTTTATGATAAAGCGTTTTGTGTTCGGGACGCCCTTCCCTACTGAGAGCGTGGTGCTGGACCTGCCCGTCGAGACCGGCCCTGTCCCCTTTCTGACGCCGGATGGCGACGGCTGGACATACACCATGCAGGAAAAGGACATCGTTTACGGTCTGGGCGAGATGCCCCGCGGCCTCAACAAACGAGGCTGGCATTACGAGACCAACAATTCGGCCTCTTTACGCCCCTCATGCGCAATCACGCCGACGCTGCGAGCCGGAAGCAGGAGTTCTACCGCTTCGCCGACCTTCTGCCTGCCATCCGGAATATGCTGGGCTTGCGTTATGCCCTTCTGCCCTACCTCTACAGTGAATTCATGAAGGCCGCACTGGAGGATGCGCCCTACTTCCGGCCTCTGGCCTTTGACTATCCTGCCGACCCCGACGCCCGGGAGGTGGAGGACCAGCTGCTTCTGGGCGAGGGCTTGATGATTGCCCCATCTACGCCCAGAACGCCCACGGCCGGACGGTCTATCTGCCCGAGCCGATGAAGCTGCTGCGCCTGCGCAGCAGCTTCGACTATGACGAAGAGGTCTTGCCCGCCGGACGGCACTATCTGGCCTGCGAGCTGGACGAAGTGCTGCTGTTCCTCCGTCCGGGCCACACGGTGCCGGTGGCGCAGCCTGCCGCCAACACCGCCCTGCTGGACGACACCACCCTCACCTTCTGGCGTTTTGCGCCGGACGGTCAGCCTGTGCCCTACCGGATGTACACCGATGACGGCGTCACCGCCGACACCGATAAACCCGGCCACTGGCGCATCGTCGGGTAATAAAAACCCCCGGACGCAGCCAAGCGCTCTCCCTCTTCTGCAACGCGATGCAGCGAAACTCCTGCGGCACGGCGCGACGAAAAGCTCTTGACAAATGCCGCCGAAAGAGTTACACTATTTGCGTTGTGAAGAACATATGAGCCTATAGCTCAGCTGGGAGTGCAAGCGTATCGCTTTTGTGCCCCACAGAGTTGTGGGCATTCAAATGGGGAGTATGTCGGTTGGTCGCCCAACCGAGTCACGCCCCTAAATATGGGCCTATAGCTCAGCTGGGAGAGCGTTCGGTTCGCATCCGAGAGGTCAAGGGTTCGAATCCCTCTAGGTCCACCAATTTGCCGCATCGTTTTGTACGATGCGGCGTTTTTTATGTCCAAAAAACTTTGGCAGACCGTGCCGGGCTCCGAACCCTGAAGTCGGATGCGAACCGGGCGGGGGCATAAATGTATTTTTTGAAAATCCATCGGTTTCACGCTTCTTTCTTGATATTTTGTAGGATGCTGCGGGCAAGCGTATCGCTTTTATGCCCCCTTCTCGGAAATTTCTTCAAAAATTTCCGCACCATCGTAGGTTGATACAGCCTTGAGCTGCTCTACTTGGTTGAAGCTGGCATTCAAGGTAATCGAGATTTCATAGTCTTTTTGGACGCGAATCTCCTTGATGAAATGCTGCAAAATGGCGCGGCGTTCATCGTGATTGGCGGTGTCGTACACATCCGCCCATGTAAACAGCTCGTTGCAGATGTAATTGCTGCGCTTTGCCGTCTTGGTAGCTTCATCGTATTCTTCCTGTGCCTGAACGAGCTGCTTTTCCAGAGTTTCCAGAGCGTCCCTTGCTTCGGCCACCAGTGTGCCAAGCAACTCTTTGTCCAAAGCACTTACACCCCGGATGACCAGAATGGTTTCGGCTTTCAGGTCGTCCAGTTCTTTCTGCTTGGCTTCCAAGTCCTTCTGGATTTTCTTGATTTTCTTCTGGATGCGGGCGGCATCGTTGGTCTTGACCGATTCCAGCAGCTTCTTCCGGGAAACCTCGCGGAACTGTGCGAAGATCTGCCGGACAACTTCTTCTACAATGGAATCCAGCTTAGAAACACCATAGCCGGACTGCCCATCGCAGTCACCCGGATGCCGAATCTTATAAAAGCAGCTATACCGGGGCCGGACTTCTTTCACCGTATGCCCATCTGCGTAGGTGTGTGTCCGTCCGCTGCTGGTCAGGCTCAAGCGGTTGCCACAGTGGGCACAGTAGACCAGCCCGGTCAACAGGGCTTTGGAACTGGTGCCCAGTGAAGTGCCGCCACGCTCACAGGTGCGTGCCTGCCGCAATTCCTGTGCCTGTTCAAACAGCTCTGGTTCGATGATGCGGAGTTGCGGACACTCCGTCTCCACCGCACCGTTGATGAGGTATCCCGTGTATCCTTTGTTCTTGATCATCCGAACGATGCTGGTGTTGGGAATGTTTTTGTTGTTCCGTCCTACGACTCCCTGTTCATAAAGATAGTGGCTCAACTTCTGTGCGCCGTAGCCCTCATAAACATACTTGTGAAAGATCAGCCGGACGATCTCAGCTTCCGCTTCATCAATCACAAGATCGCAGACCTCCTGATTCTTCTTGTTCACCCGACCAAGGCGGACACGCTTGTAGCCAAAAGCCACGGTGCCGCCCGTGTAGTGACCTTCCCCGGTGAGCTGTTCCAGCCTTGTCCGGGTACGGACAGAGGTTTTCAGGCTCTCGCCGGATGCCTGCCAGTAGCGGATGTAGTTCATCAGCTTGTCCACATGGGTGTCAAATCGCTGCTGTCCTTCGTTCACGCTCCAGACTTCGATGCCCTGCTTCGTGAACCATTCCACGATAAAGGGCGTTTCATCATCACGGCGACCGAGACGGTCAAACATGAACACCAGCAGGATGTCAAACTTGCCCTCCATTGCGGCCTGTTGGATTTTCTGGAGTTCATCACGGTCTTTGGCAGACTTCTTAAAGCCGGAAACGCCTTTTTCGGAAAATTCCTTGACGATCTCCCAGCCCTGACTTTCTGCAAAGTTGCGGCAGGCTTCTTTCTGCATGGGGATGTCGTCTTTCTCGACCTGTCCTTTGGTCGAAACACGGTATAAGGTATAGACACGTTTTTTCATTTCAATCTCTCTTTCTTTGAGTGAGAAAGGAAAAATCAAACGTGTTTCGTCCATATTTTGTTTTCAAGGTTCAGTTCGATTTTATCTTATCTCACGCATTCAAGGAACACAAGGATGTCAGGCAGCGGTGTGCCCTGCCGTGCGCAGGATGGTGGTTTGCAGCAGCTTCTGGATTGCATCCAGACAGTCCGTATCCGCAGGTGCATAACATCACCCCGCTTTCGGTGAACCACGCGCAAAGTCGTGGTTCGTCTTGTTCTGATAGTAGCGTTCCGTTGCCGCCGCTGTACGCTCTCGCAGTTCCTCGGCACTGCCGATTTTCTGCTCCTGTAAAAACAGCAGCGTCTTGGACATCTCCTTCAGGTTGAATTTGGTTGCCCACTTTTTGTAGCCGAAACTTTTGCCTGCCGCCATTTCCTGCGGAATATCCACCAGAAGCTGGAACGGTTGCTCCTGCGGTGGCTACTTTTGGTAATGAGGGAACTTTAAAGGAACCTTAAAGAATGGACGGAAAATGTGAAAGGCTTGTGAAAAGACGGATCTCTGTAATCCAGATCGTTTTTTGAATACCATATAAAAAAAGAAAGAGCCCGTTTCCGGACAAATTCGTTGGAAGCAGATTTGTTCGGAACGGACTCTTGTAGCCGATATGCAAAGTCATGAAACATATAAAATAGGAAAAGCGTCAAAAATCATCTTGGCCAGCGCTCTTTTCTGGACATGAGTGGCGCGAATGGTACATGAGGATGCGTCTGGTACCAGTAAGCTGTGGTAGCGACATCATCCTGACGTTCAAAAAGACCTCCGTGACTGGCACCAATCTGCTGCAAAGTTACCTTAAGGTCCTTCTCAAAAAGGATGGGATCAAGAAGGTGCCAGCGGTAGAAGCTGCGTTGTGGCATCTGATCATCATTGTGGTAATCATTATGAAGGAAGGTATCGTGGCTAGAGTAGTAAGGATAGCCAAGATACGGTGTACAGTACTGATTTTCAACGGTTTGGCCATTTTGCTGTGTTGCAAAGCTCCAGGCACCGCCGAAGTAATCTTCTGTTCCGGTTCCGCAAATGGTTGGATAATCCTTGTCTCCATCGATGTAGAATTTCATCTCACCTTCTCCGTACCAGTAGCGTTCGAGGCTGGTAAGCGCAAGATAAGTTCCAACGTACTGACCTTTCCCTTTGATGTTGTCGAGGACAACATAGTCTTTTGCCTTTTCCGTTATGCGCTGACGACGCCACTGGGCATGGAAATAGGCAGCATCCTCCGGAACCGTTGTCAGGCAATAGTCGATCTGATAAAAGAAGGCCGGAATCGGCTCATCACACTGATTTTCAATGGTAATACGGGCGTTTTTACGGAACGGCATCGAGAAATAGCTGTTGAAACCACGGGTCGGATTGACAGCAATCGGGACTGAGTTTACCTGGTAGGAAACGCCGAAGCCGCAGCAGAAGAAATCGCCAAGCGGGCATTCAACGGATGGGAATTCTTCATCGTCCCAGTACATGCGCAGAACAAGATCCCGCAGAACATAACGGTTACGTTCACTGGTACGATCTGTAACGGTGATCCAGATGTGCTGAATCATGCCTTCTCCCTGGATCTCACCAAGTGTTACGGTCTCTCCTGCTTCTATTTTCGGGATACACGGGGAACCTTTTCTGGACGGACCAAGATCGCTGGATGCCATGCCACCTTTTCCTTTTTCTCCGTTCCGGTTTTCCCAGTTGATGGAACGGGACTGTCCGTTTTTCAGCCGGAAAATATTCTGTAAACCACAATCAAACATCATATATTCCTCCTACTCACAAATGAGCAACTGTCTTTTATGTTGAATTGAATTCATTCAAACAATTCCGCTTAACAGGTACAGTCTCCACCCATGTTCCAGTTGATTCCTTGAAGGGGATTGCTTGCAAAGTTGTTATTATTGTACACTTTTATTTGTATAAAAGCAATGTGCTACTGCCATAAATCTTTAGCACCACACTCATGAATGCATAGCAGTACATGGACTGTGGTGTAGACATCATACTTTGAGAACATAATCAGCCCTTCTTCGCGTACTTTGCGCGCAGTTCATTCACGACCTGCTGATAGCTGGCCTGACCGCTGCCAATGCGATCAAGGTTGTTGCGTGTATCCTTGCTGATGGTCATGCCTTCAATGGCAAAGGTGCCATACACATTGCGGAGGTTGCTCTTGTGCTGGGCAGGGGTAGTGTACTTGACGCTCATGGTTTGGCCTCCTTCTGATTTACATGATACTATATAAAGTTTATCGTGTATGCGTACTCTTGTCAATCCATAACTTGCTGTCAAACATAAAAAGCGCAGCTTTCATTCTTTCCGAGTAGAAGTTGCGCTTTTACGGTACATCGTATTTTATTGTAAATTAGGATGTGATGCATCTGAACCCCATATGAGTTACATCTCAAGGGCCTGTAGCTCACTTGTCCGCCAACCATATTACATTCCAAATCGCTTCATCCTGAAAATCAGCGGCTTGGTGGTCGTACTTACAGTCAGGAAAGTCCATTGGACTGGCGGAATATTTTATATGGACGAATATACGTCGATTTTTTTCTTTTCTCGCAGTGCATGAGGTGTGCACAAAAGCGATATTGCTGGGAGAGCGTTCGGTTCGCATCCGAAAGGTCGAGGGTTCGAATCCCTCTAGGTCCACTTTTAGCAGCAGCGTGATTTTAACGCTACTGCTTTTCTTTTTGTGTGTACACAAACCACACGCTGGCTTTGGAATCTAGAGGGATTCGAACAGCACGGCCCTGCCGCAGGCAGGGCAAACAATCCGCCCTGTGGGCTGTTGCTTAGTGCGCGGGTTCCAACCAGTAGGAATGTCTACCGCGTTCAGAGTAACGGAAATCTCATAAAATGAACTGAAGAAAATCCTCCAAAATAAAAACGCAGCACACCCCCATTCTATGGACTGCACTGCGTCTGAGCGTCTGGCGTCTTGCTTGATTCAATTATTCTGCCGCCAATTTCAAGAATTTCTTGTCCGACTGGATGCTCTGGGTCACAAACTTCCCATTCCGGAACAATGCGTATGTTGTGACCGGTGCGGGCACATTCTGAGCCGTCTCTTTCTCTGTGATGTGGATGGCTTTGAACGGAATCCCATGTTCCTTTGCCGCCTCCTGCACCTTTGGCACCCAATAATAGGTGTAGGGGCACTGGTCGGTATAATAAAGGACAAAGCCATTTTCCTCCACCTTGGGGTGCTTGGCACAGGCCTTGAATTTTGGCGGCGGGGCACTCTCTGCAAGGGGCAGGTACATGAGGTTGATGCCGCAATCGGAGATGTCCGAAACCTTAAAGCCCTTATGGGTCAAAAAATTGGGGTCAGCGAGAAACTCCCGTTTGCGCCCCTCTGCACACAGAATACAAACGCCGTTTTTGCCCTGCGCCTTGGCATCCCGAAGGCATTCTTCCAGCAGTTCGCTGGAATAGCCGTGCCCTTTCAAGGAACCGGAGACCCACAGACAGTTGATATAAAGCCAGCCTGCCGCATCAATGGGCACCCATGCGTTTTCTGCCGGGATGTACTCGATAAAGCATTTGCCCCGCTCTGCACTGCGGTAAAAGACAAGCCCCTCCTCAAAGCGCTGCTTGAGCCATTCCTTCTTGGCAAGGCTCTGTTTGCCGGACATGGCACAACAGATGTGTTCCTTGTCGATGTTTTCTTTGGTAACTCTGATATAATCCATCGAAGTGCTCTCCCCTCTCTTTATGCCTTCTCCGACACAGTGACCTTTTCATTTTTGGCTACAGCTTACCGCATCCGTCCATCGCCGCCCATCAAGGCGGTCATTTCTTCAATATAGTCCAGCGGGAACGGCGGAGAGCACAGGGGCTTCATGGCAATGCTCATGAGCTTCATGGGGTTGTCGTCTGCCGCCACCCGGTTGGAGCTGAGTTTTCCGCAGCGTTTGCAGCGGTGGATGATGGCCCACTCGCCGCCCTTACGTACCAGACGGCCACCGGCTCCATGATGCCGCCGCAGTCGGAGACACGGTCGCCGGGATCTTCGTCCACATGAAGGCTGGACAGGCAGTTGGGGCAATGGTTGCGGTGGTCGCTGCCGGCATTTTGCGGGGTGCAGACCCGTCCGCAGACTTTGCAGGTAAAGGTATCGTTGCAGGCGTGGGTCTTATAGTAACCTTTTTCAAAGGTCTTACGTTTGTTTTCACGATTCACGGTAATATCCTCCTGAAGAACTGTGCCTGTTCGTCTTCGGGAGGCGTGGCTTGTGGTATTTGCCAGACCTCCCGGTCAGCCCACAAGCTCCAGTGCAAATGTTGTATGTTTCAAAAAGTTCTCCTTATATTTTTGTACGGTAAAATTCGGATTTTGGGGCCCTATGAACGTATGCTGAAATTATCAAGCCTCCTTCCTTCGCCTTGGTTTTGGTGACGGCAATTCATCATACATCGCCTCAAACAGTTTTGTGAGAAATTCTTTGTTGTCAATCTCCTCCACCAACAGCATTTCTTTCGCCCCTGCATACGGAAAATCACAAACCGCCGCAGGCATACATTCCAAAGCAGATCTTGTTTTCTTTACAAGCAATCTGTCATCATAGATTCCGCCGACGATTTTGCCATGATAATAGAGGATGTATTCTCCCATCATAGAGCGATAAGAAATATCGTTCAAAGCGGATAGCTGTTCCAAAATGAAATGAAGATATTCTTTGCTGGAAGCCATTGTTTTACACCGCCTTTCGCATTGCTCCATCGGATGGTTTCATTTTTCGCCTCGTTCGATGTTAAAGGTACGGAAGAACAGCTTTACATGGGCGTCCAGCTTTGCAAGGCTTTCGGCTTCCCGTTCCGGTTGGCGGTCGCAGACACTGAGCAGAGTGATGACCGGAGAAACGTACATCCATGCCAATGTATCCGGGTCCTCGTCCCGAATCTCACCGCCTGCGATTAGAGAACGGAAAATTCCTGCATGGTAAGAGATCATACGGTCCACATAGCGTTCTGAGAACAATGCTGCAAGCTCCGGGGAGCGGAACTGCTCCAGCGTCATCATCCGGCGGAACTGACTGACCTGCTTATCGTGCAAAGAATACAGGAAGATCTGCCGGACTTTGTCCGCAAGAGCCTGCTCCGGGATATGAGAAAACGCAGGGCAGTCCTGCTTAACATTCTGCACATGAATGTCGATTTTGCCCGTATCTTTTTCGTAGTGGGCAGCCGTTGATTCCACGATGGCATCAAAAATGGCCTGCTTGCTGGGGAAATGGTTGTACAGCGAGGGTGCCTTGATGCCGACTGCTTTTGCAATCTCGCCCACACTGACGGCATCGTATCCTTTGGTCGAAAACAGTTCCAGAGACTTTTCCAGAATGCGCTGCTTGGTATCTTCCATTTTCCTTTGCCTTTCGCTAACTAACATTCGTTAGCTCTAACTATAATCGAAAATGCTCCCGTTGTCAAGAGCAAAAAGCGCAGTTTCCGTTCCCTCAGAACAGAAACTGCGCTTTTGCCCTTATGTCCTATTTTATCGCAAATTCGGATGCGCTGCATCAAAACCCCATGGGAGCTATCTCTCAAGCGTCTTCCGCTCTCGCTTCATGCACGGCTCACAAAATCTTATGCAGCTCCTGCACAAGGTCGCCGATCACAATGGGCTTGGACAAAAAGCCGTTCATGCCGCTCTCCAATGCGTTGCGGCGGTCCTCGTCAAACGCATTGGCCGTCATGGCGAGGATCGGGAGCTTTGCCCGGGCCGGGTCATCCAGTGCGCGGATCGTCCGGGTTGCGGTATAGCCATCCATCACCGGCATCTGCACGTCCATTAGGATCAGATCATAGCTGCCCGGCACAGCGGCGCTGACCTTTTCCACCGCCACTGCGCCGTTTTCAGCTGTATCGACCTGAAAGCCGTACTCCCGCAGGATCTCCTGCGCGATCTCACGGTTCAGCTCATTGTCCTCCACCAGCAGGATGTGCTTGTCCTTGAAATCCGCATTCTTTTCGGGCAGGAGTTCCTGCTCTGCATCCGTCTGCTTCTGGCCGAGGGCGCTCATCAGGGTCTCCCGCAGGTCGGACATGAACATGGGCTTGGAGCAGAAGGCGGTCACTCCAGCCGCCTTTGCCTCCACCTCGATGTCCGACCAGTCGTAGGCGGTCAGGATGATGATAGGCGTATCATCGTTCAGGCTGCGGATCTGGCGGGTGACTTCGATGCCGTTCATGTCCGGCAGCCGCCAGTCGATGATATAGGCATGGTAGGCGTCGCTCATCTCGATGGACTGCCGTGCGCGCAGCACTGCCTCCTTGCCGGAGAGCGTCCACTCCGCGCGCATCCCCACCTTGACCAGCATCTTCGTCACGCTGTCGCAGGTGTTGAAGTCGTCGTCCACCACCAGTGCCTTCAGGCCTTCCAGCTCGGTGATCTTTTCCACCGGACGGTGCTCCGCCTGCGGGCGCAGCGGCACACGGATGATAAACTCGGTGCCCTTGCCCTGCTCCGTCTGGACTTCGATGGTGCCGCCCATCATATCCACGATGTTTTTGGTGATGGCCATGCCAAGTCCGGTGCCCTGTATCCTGCTTACTGTGGAGGTGCGCTCCCGCTCAAACGGCTCGAAGATCTTCTGGGCAAACTCCGGACTCATGCCGATGCCGTTGTCCTTGATGCGAAACTCGTACTGCCCGCAGCCGCGCACCTTTCCGGCAAACTGCCGGATGCGTACCGAGACCGTGCCGCCCGCCGGGGTAAACTTGATGGCGTTGGACAGCAGGTTCAGCAAAACCTGATTCAGCCGGGTCTTATCGCAATAGACATCCTCGTCGGTCACATCCATGGCATCCATGTAAAGTTCCAGCTGCTTGGCGTAGATCTGCCCGCTGACGATGGTTTTCAGGTCGTGCAGCACATCGGACAGGTTGACCTCCACCTCTTCCAGATGGAGCTTTCCGCTTTCGATGCGGCTCATGTCCAGCACGTCGTTGATGAGGGAGAGCAGGTGCTTGCTGGAGGCAAGGGTCTTGGCGAGATAATCCTTTACCCGCTCCTTGTCGTCAATGTTGCTGACCGCCAGTGTGGTAAAGCCGATGATGGCGTTCATGGGGGTGCGGATGTCGTGGGACATATTGGAAAGGAAGGTGCTCTTGGCGCGATTGGCGGTCTCAGCGGCAGCCACTGCATCTGAAAGCGCCTGATTCACCTGCTTGTCGGCTGTGCGGTCGGACATGACGAGGATGTATTTGGCTCTGCCCTCCACCTCGCTGCCCATGGCGATGATGTGGAACCAGCGCTGCTCCCCGGTCTGCTGATGCAGATACTCAAAATCCCATTCGCGCTGTCCCCCGCTGCGAAGCCCATCCAGACAGACTTTGCCGTTTTTCGGGGCGTTTTTCGTGCGCAGCTTATCCAGAACATGGATGTTCTGCCGGACTTCCCCTTCCGACACGCCCAGCAGACGCTCAATGTTCGGGCTGACGTAATCCACTTTGGAGGTCTTTGTGTCCAGCATCAGGAAGACGTCGTCCACGTTCAGCGAGAGCTTCTGGAACAGCTCGTCCCGGTACAGGATCTCGGTGTTCTTCCGGCGCAGCGTGGCGTGGTTCTTGCGCAGGAGGAGCAGGATGACCGTCACTGCAAGGCAGAGGGCGATGCCTGTCACGATCTGCACCGTCCGGAACCAGAGCTTGTCCAGATTGGCATTGACGACCTTGACCGGGACAAGGCCCAGCATCGTCCAGCTCTGGACGGCTGTGCCCTCGTAGACCAGATAATAACTGGTGTCACCCAGCTTTACCTTCATGTTTCCGCTGCTGCCCTGCTTAAACGCATCCGAGAGGGCAAGAATCTGCTCCTCCGAAAGGTTGGAGTGGTCGCGCAGCACCGCGATAAAGTTGTAGACCGATTCTGTGGCGTTTGCAGAATTGTCGATGACCACCCGCCCGTCCGAGTAGACCACATAGTTGCTGGCGCTCCCCTGAAAAGCAGAATTGTCCAGCGCTTTCAGCACAGCATCGTTATAGTACGCGATGGCGATGGCATCGTAGTCGAAGTTCCGGTAGCTGCCCTGTATTTCGGGACAGATGAACACGAGCATCTGGGGTTTGCCGGGCAGTACCGCATTCATGACGATATCCTCGCCGTCGGAGAGCTTTTCGTCCAGATTGGTCTGCAAGCCGAGGTAGCCCGTTTTGCCAGACACGGTCATATAGTTTCCGTCGTAGGAAAGAAAGTAAAAGTCGGCAAATCCGGTGTCCTGCTGTGCCTCCTCGACATACGCCTGAATTTCGCCTTCGTCTGAGGTATTTTTCAGAAAGCCGTTGTACAGATGCAGATAGGTCAGGTTCTTGCGCACCAGCTCCTTCAGCATATTGTTGGATTTATGCAGGACCTCTTCCAGATGCGATGTGCTCTCCTGATAGACCGTCTGCGACACATACGAGATGTACTGGCAGCTGACGCCGACCAGCAGCCCCAGCAGCAGGAGGGTGACGGCGGCGGCAGGGAGCCATTGCCGCCGGGAGCGGCCTTTTCGTTTGGGTTCGTGCATTTCGTCTGCCATTCCGCTCACCTCAGTGTCATGTAGTTTTCCGGCTCTGCAAGCGCTGCGCCGCCGGAAACGTAATCGCGCCATGCGTCCTTTACCCACGTACCTTCGTCCGTGACCGCGCGGCTTTCGTCTGCAAACACCGCGGTCATCTGCTTTGTCGTGGCCAGACAGGTCACGGTGAGGGTGTCATCCTCCCGGAGCGGCTGGCCGTTCCGGGTGATGCCGGTCAGGGTATAGCTGCCGCCTGCCTCTTTTACCTCCATGGTGATGCCGCTGGCCACCGGCAGAGAGCCGCGGTTGAAGGGCACAAAGCCGCCCTCACAGCCCTCCACAAAGGCGCGGAGGGTCTCCTTCAGCTCTGCGCCGGTCATGGTGCGCTGGTAGGCCATCAGGCCGTTCGGCATGATCATGGAGACAGCCATCTCCTTGGTATAATCCGCCCGCAGCACACTGCCGGTAAAGCTGTTTGCGGCGGCGATGAGCACATCCGTGCCATACACGCCGCGCAGCGTGTTCGCCATGACGGAGAAGGAGGCGCTGCCGCCGTTTTTGTGGAAGACATTGGAATAGCTCTTCCCGGAGGTCAGCACCGTCTCGTCCGTGGTGGTCTTTTCCGCGAGGAGCTGGGCGTTGAAGTCCTGATACGCCTGCTTTGCCGTAAGCTTGCCCGCGATCATCCGGGAGACCACATCCTTGGAGATGGAGAAGAAATCGTTGGAGGCGATGCGGATGTACATATGGTTTTCTTCCACCACCGGGCGGATGTCCTTCATGTATTCGGTCAGGCGGAGGCTGACGTTCTGGCTGTAGCTCAGCAGATCCTGTCCGTCGGAGATGACGTGGTTCTGTCCCCCCTCGGAGAGCATGACGTTCAGCACCTTCATGGCCTTTTCGCGGCGTGCGCTGTCCTGCTCCAGCTCCCGGTTCAGGGCGATCTGGAAATAGGGGGTGGTCATGATCCACTTTTCCCCGTTCTGGCTGAAGAAGGGCAGAAAGGTCGTGTCGATGCCCTCCTCCTGAAACATCTTCACGCCGGCGGAGCTGCCAAAGTACATGGCCACTTTCCCGTTCCGGAACAGGTTCATCACGTCATCGTAAGTCAGCGCAAGGTCGTCCGCCGTGAGGTGGGTATCTTGAATGAACTGGGCCATCCGCTCGAATGCCCCCGGCCAGACAGTGTCGTCCAGACCCACCCGCTCGCTGTTGGCGGGGTCGCTGTAGGCGGTGCGCCACTTGCGCCCCTCCGTAGTGGTAAGCTCGGCAGCCGAAAGCCCCTGCAGCGTCTCCATGCAGGTGTAGTCGTAGGCATAATCGGCGGTAAAGCCGCGGATGCCTACCTTCTCGAAGGCCTGACAGGCCGCCACAAAGCTGTCGTAATCGGTAGGCAGCGGGATGTCGTACTGCTCGAACAGGCTGCGGTTGACCACGAATCCGTGGGCGTCGGCGCACACCGGCAGCCAGTTCACGCTGCCGTCCTCATTTTTGAAGCTGTTGAGGTAGGCGTTGTAGACCGCGCCCGCCTCGTTGGTGGTCGCAAGGTTCATCAGGCTGTCCTTCAGGGGAGCTGCATCGTGCAGCGAGAAGCGGCAGCTGGTGATGATGTCCGGCAGGCCGCCGTTCTCCTGTAAGAATTTGTAAAAGTCCAGATCGTTGTTGCCCACGATAAATTCAATGTTCATATCCGGCAGCTGCGACTGGATATAGGGGGCGTAGGTTTCGTACAGCGTGGTGTTCCACAGATACACCTGAATGGTCTCAGCGTCTTCCTTCATCTCCGCCCGTTCTGCCGCCTTTCCGCTGCATCCGGTCAGCAGGGATACCCCCAGCACCAGTGCCATAAGCAGGGAAAAAAGGCTTCGCAGTGTTTTCTTCTTCATCAAACGATTCACCTCATGACCCGACGACAGCCTGCCGTCGCCCGGCAGGCTGCTTCGGTCTTCTTGTCTGTTCCATCACGACTCACGGAAAGGACGCCGCAGTCTCTCTTTGTGTGCATCCTGTTTTACGCCCCCAATACCACAACGCCATTGGAAAGGCACGTCCACAGCAAAATGACGATACAAGAATATTCTATCATTATAACGCCGGGGTTTCAAGGAATTTTAACATTTTTTCAAAAACATCGACAAACAGCAGCCCCTTTGCGGCCTTTCGTTTTCTTTTTATTTCAGCGCTTCCAAAAAACGGGTAAAGCACAGGAGCGGCCTGCACAAAAAAAGAAGCAGCTGACAAAAGCTCAGCTGCTTCTCCGGTGTGTTCCAGATATGTGGTTCAGGATTCCGCCGCCTTCTGTGCCCGGATGTCCTTTCCGACAAAGAGGCAGGGCAGGAAGGAAGCGAGGCGGCTGGAGATCTTCTCGGTATAGAGCCGTTCCAGCAGCGTGCTGTCGGTGATGTTGGTGGTGACGATAGTGGGCAGCTTTGCGCCCAGACGGTTGTTCAGCAGGCTGTAGAGGGTGCTGATGAGAAAGCTGGAGTTGAACTCCGAGCCGAGGTCGTCGAGGATGAGCAGGTCTGCCCCGGCAGCGGTGCGCAGGAGCGTCTCCTCTTCCCCGGCGGGGTCTTGCCCGAAGTGCAGGGCTTCCAGCTTCGAGAAGAAATCGGGGCTGGACACATAGATGACGTCGAAGCCCTTTTCCAGCACCTCTCCGGCGATGGCCAGCGCGGCGTGGGTCTTGCCCAGACCGGCGTTGCCCAGAAGCACCAGACTGGGGCTGGTGCGGTCAAATTCGTCGGCATAGCCCTTCAGCTCGGCCAGCTGTCCGGCCATGTACCTGCGCGCCGACTCGCCGACATCGGCGTCCTTCTCGTCGGGGTAATAGCGCAGCTCCATGGTGTCGAAGCTGGAAATGGAGAGGCTGGACAGGGCCTCGATCTCCTCCCGGCGGAGCTGCTGCATCACCTTGTGGACGCATTCACAGGTGCGCCCCTTCACCACGCCGGTATCCTCGCAGAGCTTGCAGGTGAAGCGAGGTTCTAGCGCGTCAGCCGGGCGGCCGCTGGACGCCAGCAGCTCCGAGAGCTTCCTGCGGGCGTCCGCAAGGGCGGCGGCGGCCTCGGTGCGGTCCCTGCCCGCCGCACCGGCCAGTGCGCAGCGGATGCCCCGCACCCGCACCTCTTCCTCGGCGTGGCGCAGCCCGGGCAGGGCTGCTTCGGCCTCTGCGCGGGCATCCTCTGCCCGCGCCCGGGCCGTCTGACGCCGCCGGGCGACGGTGCGCAGGGCCTCCTGATACAGTTCGTTCTTGGTACGCATAGTGTCTCCTTATGCCGGGTGTCACTCGGGCTTTTTCTTGAGGGAGCGGCGGCGGGCGGCGTTCTTGAGGAAGTCGTTGCCGCTGGGGGCTTCGCGGTCCACCCGGATGTTCCGGCTGGCACCGATGGACGCCACCGGGCTGCGCACATCGTGGATGTTCCGCAGGCCCTTGGCGTTCCATGTCTTGAGGATGCTGTTCCAGTACCACAGGTCCCGCTTCGGCCCGGCCTGCACCGCTGCCTCCTGCACCATGGCATCATCGTAGCCGTACACCTCATACCACCGGGCGATGGCCTTCCGCCCGCCGAGGGTAAGCTCGCTGTCCGGGATGCCGAGCAGAGAGGCGACGTACTGCTCCCGGGTCTGGCGGAGGGCCAGCAGCTTGAGGTGGGCGTCGGCCTGTTCGCCGGTCTCCACTCCCTCGGCCCGCCAGACCTTCAGCTCGTGGAGGACGGCGGCCATGGTCCGCTTGCCCCGGCTGGCCACATAGGCCACGCAGAGCATGACCGTCTCGGGGGCATAGCCCTCCTGCACATAGAGGTTGACCAGCTTTTCCATTTCGCTGTGGGTCAGCGGGCGGGCAAAGCCCGTCTGAGCGCAGTCGATGAGGCTGGAGATCATGGGGTCGGTGCGGCTTGCGGCGGCGATCTCCGCCCACGTCATGGGGGCGGGGGCCGAAGGCTCTGCGCCCGGGGCGGCGTTCTCGTCGTAGCGCTCCAGCAGCCCCGCGCCGGCCCAGAAGGAGAGGGCGCTCTCGGCAGAGATGCGGCTGCGCAGCTTCAGGTCTGCGCAGAGCTTGTCCGGGTCGGTGATGCCGGTGGCCAGCACATACAGCGCCACCCGGACGTTATACTCCTCGGCGATACCCAGCTTGGAAAAGATGAGCTGCGGCACCGGGATGGTGTCGCCCTTGAGTTCCTTGATGCGGTAGATCATTTGTCTCCTTCGCTTTCTGCTTCCTCATCCTTCGGCGGCGACCACGGCTCCGAGTCCAGAATGGAGGGCCGCTGCTTCCAGTACGCAGTGTCGGCGCTGTAGGTGGCGGACAGATACTCCGCCGCCTCCGCCCGACCCTCCTCCGTCAGGGGAAAGACCTTCTGCCGCCGCAGGGCCGGGTCGGTGCGGTCCAGCGCCCACGGGTCGGGCCAGATGTCCACCGTGAGGACGGCCTCCTCCTTCTGTGCGCCCTCGCCGCCGTCCGGGTCGGGCACGCTGCGCTTGCCGGGCGAGAGCAGGTAGCGCATCCCGTCCTCGTTGCCGCTGTATTGGTTCTTGCACTTGAAATAGTGCAAAAGGGGTACAAAGATCATGGCGTCCCTCTCCGTTTTCTTTCACCGAAATGATAAGAGCGCCAATTCTTGACGAATCAGCGCTCTTTTTGTGGAGCAGGATACGGGACTCGAACCCGCCGCCTACTGCTTGGGAAGCAGTCGCTCTACCGGATGAGCTAACCCTGCGTTTACCTGTTTATTGTAGCAAAGGGCGGCGGTTTTGTCAACAGCTTTTTGGCTCGAATCCCGCCGGGGCGGTCGATTTTCTGCTTTTCGGACAAAGAAATGGTAAAAAGATGGATTCTCCCTGTAAAATACAGTATAATAAGACCCGAAGAGCATTTACTTCGGAAAGGAATCAAAACTATGGGAATCGTAGTCATCGGCGCAGTTTTTGTGGACATCAAGGGCTATCCTCTCTCCACCTACATCCCCGGCGGACGGAATGCCGGGCGGATGGAGCAGGTGCACGGCGGCGTGAGCCGGAACGTGGCGGAGGACATTGCCAACGTGGAGCTGCGCCCCACCTTCGTGAGCCTTGTGGATGACAGCGGCATGGGGCAGGACGTCATCGACAAGCTGGACAACCACAAGGTCAACACCCGATACATCCAGAAAGTCCCCGACGGCATGGGCACATGGCTGGCCATCTTCGACAACGACGGCGACGTCCACGCGGCCATCTCCAAGCGGCCCGACACCACCCCTCTGACCACCCTGCTGGAAGAGAAGGGCGACGAGATCTTCCGGGACTGCGACAGCATCGCCATCGAGCTGGACCTCGAGAAAGAGACCGTCAAGCAGGTGCTCCACTACGCCAAGAAGTACAAAAAGAAGGTCTTTGCCGCCGTCTCCAACATGAGCATCGCCATGGAGCGCCGCGACTATCTGCAGCAGATCGACTGCTTCGTCTGCAACCAGCAGGAGGCCGGGCTGCTCTTCTCGGACGACTACGGCCACCTCTCCCCCACCCAGATGGCTCAGGTGCTGGCCCGGAACGTCCACAGCGCCAATATGACCAGCATGGTGGTGACGATGGGCGGTCTGGGGGCCGTCTACGCCCAGCACGACGGGGCCTGCGGCGTCGTGCCCGCCAAGAAGGTAGACGTCATCGACACCACCGGCGCAGGCGACGCCTTCTTTGCGGGGACGGTCATCGGCCTGACCTACGGCAAGAATCTGGCCCAGTCCTGCGAGATCGGCAGCCGCCTCGCCGCCTCGGTCATCTGCATCACCGAAAACGTCTGCCCCCGCTTCCGCCCGCTGGAATTCGGGCTGGATGTACCGGTGGTGGACTGACGCTGCCTCCCTCAGAGCACAGGAGCTTCTGCTTCTGTGCTCATTTTTTGATACGACCCTTCGATTCCTTCGATGGGTCTTCTGCTTCTTATCGGAAAATCGGTTGAATCCCCTCCCCAGCTGTGATACACTGGGGGTATTGAATTTGTGAAAAGAGGAAAATCCAATGAATCAAAAACAGCACAAGCGGAGCGCCTTTTCGGGCAAGATCGGTTTCGTTCTCTCCGCTGCAGGCGCGTCGGTGGGCCTCGGCAACATCTGGCGCTTCCCCTATCTTGCGGCCAAGTACGGCGGCGGCATCTTCCTGCTCATCTACATCATCCTCGCCTTCACCTTCGGCTACACTATGATCGTGGCCGAGACGGCGCTGGGCCGGATGACCAAGAAAAGCCCGGTGGGCGCGTTCGCCTCCTTCGGCAAAACGGGCGGGCTTTCCTTCGGCGGCTGGATCAACGCCATCATCCCCATCCTCATCGTCCCCTACTACTCGGTCATCGGCGGCTGGGTCATCCGGTATCTGGCCGACTACATCGGTGGCCACGGCAGTGAGCTGGCGGCGGACGGCTATTTCTCCGCCTTCATTTCCAGCGGCCCGTCGGCGGAGATCTGCTTCGCCATCTTTACCGTCTTTACCCTCTCCATCATCTTTGCGGGCGTGCGCAACGGCGTGGAGCGGGTGTCCAAGGTGATGATGCCCATCCTCGTGGTGCTCTCCGTCGTCATCGCAGGCTACTCCGTCACCCGTCCGGGCGCGCTGGAGGGTGTGAAATACTTCCTCGTGCCCAACATCGCCAACTTCTCGTGGATGACCGTCGTGACCGCAATGGGGCAGATGTTCTACTCCCTCTCCATCGCTATGGGCATCCTCGTCACCTTCGGCTCCTATATGAAGAAGGACGTCTCCATCGAGGAGTCCACCGAAAACGTGGAGGTCTTTGATACCGCCATCGCCATCATGGCGGGCCTGATGATCATTCCGGCGGTCTTCTCCTTCTCCGGCGGCGACCCGGACACTCTGCAGGCCGGCCCGGCCCTCATGTTCATCACCATCCCCAAGGTGTTCGAGAGCATGGGCCTCGGCACGGTGGTGGGCATCCTCTTCTTTACGCTGGTGCTTTTCGCCGCTGTCACCAGCTCCATTGCTCTGACCGAGAGCGCCGTCTCCACCTTTGAGGACGAGCTGGGCTGGGACCGCAAACAGGCCACCATCCTCATCGGCATCATCATGCTGGTGCTGGGCAGTCTGTCGGCTCTGGGTTACGGCCCGCTGGCCCGGTTCACGGTCTTCGGGATGCAGTTCCTCGACTTCTTCGACTTCCTCACCAACTCCGTCATGATGCCCATTGCGGCCATCACCACCTGCCTGCTGGTGTCCCGGGTCATCGGTGTGGAGAAGATCGAAGAGGAGGTCACGCTGGACGGCAAGCCCTTCCGCCGCAGACGCATCTTCAACTTTATGATAAAGTATCTCTGCCCCATCTTCGCGGCCATCATCCTTGTCAGCTCGGTGGCCAACGCCCTCGGCGTCATCTCCATGTAAACAGCAAAAACAAAGCGCTGGAAGCGGTCTAAAGGCTTCCAGCGCTTTTTCTTTATGCTTGCAGGAGACTTTTTATCTCGTCCAAATTCTTTGCGAAACAGATGCCCTTCTGCCGCGCGGGGCTGGACAGGCCTGTCTCGACCATATGGGCCAGCAGGGCCTTCAGTCCGGCGTAGTAATCGTCGAGGTCGTAGAGGATGCAGGGCGCGTCGAGATAGCCCAGCGAGACCTTGGACATCACCTCGGCGATCTCTTCCAGCGTGCCGGTGCCGCCCGGAAAGGCGATAAAGGCGTCGCCCAGCTCGATCATCCGGGTCTTCCGCTCGGTCATGTCCTTCGTGACGATGAGCTTTGTCAGGCCGTCGTACTGCACCTCCGAGTCGATGAAGAACTGCGGCTCTACCCCGGTCACTTCGCCGCCCGCCGTCAGGACGCTGTGGGCGAGGCGGCCCATCAGGCCGCTGCGGGAGCCACCATAGACCAGAGCGTTCCCGCTCTCGCCGATCCACCGGCCCAGCTCCTCGACGGCCTGCTTCAGGGCCGGGTCATTGCCCTCGTTCGCCCCCAGATAGACTGTGATATTCATTCCCTTTTCTCTCCTCATCTTGCCCATGTCATTTCCTGATCCGGGCCGCTGTAGTCAAATCTGCCGTCATTCTTTTCTTCCAGCGCCTTTATCATGTGGTAAGCGAACTCATTGTAGGGCGTCGGGATGCCAAGCTCCCTGCCCATCCGGATGAGTGCGCCCGAGAACATATCGATCTCGGTGTGGCGTCCGGCGTCCAGATCCTGCAGGGTCGAATAGCGGGCCGATGGCTTGACGGCACAGCCCTTACCGGACACAGCCTCCACCCGCTGCATATCATGAAGCTATTATACCACGCTTTCCTCTTCCGGAAAAGCTCGTTGTGTTTTATTTTTGAACGTCAAAAATCTTTGACTTTTATCGAAAAGTTATAACAAAAGTGTAGAATCTCTCCGGCAAATAGAATCTTTGCCCAAAAAGGGCTTGATTTTTTTCGAAAACGGACTAGAATATCTTTTTGCAGAAGGGCCTTGCCTGTACGGCCCTCCCGCAAAACTATTTTTAAATATGAGGAGATTTTTCATATGAAACTCAAGAATGTTGCTGTTACCGTTGCTGCTCTGGTCCTTGCTGTCAGCATGACTGCCTGCGGCAGCTCTTCTTCTACCGCTGCTTCCACCTCTGAGGCTGCTTCTGCTCAGTCCGAGACCTCCGCTTCCTCCGCTGTCGCTGAGGAGAACAGCGCTTCCTCCGAGGCTGCAAGCGAGGCTGCATCTTCTGAGGCCGCATCTGAGGTCTCCAGCGAGGCTGCATCTTCTGAGGCTGCTTCCTCTGAGGTCGCTTCTTCTACTGCCGCCTGATTTTTCGCACAAAAATGGGCCGCAGCCCACCCCGCGAGGGGAAAGGCTGCGGCCCATTTTATTTTACACGAAGTCTTCCCGCATGGGGGTGAAGATGTCCAGCAGGATGCCAGCCTCAGTGCAGACACAGCCGTGCTCCACGCCGTCCTCCTTCAGGATGGTATCCCCGGCCCGCACGGTGTGAGTCACGCCGTCCACCGTGAACTCGAACGCACCCGACACCACATAGGTGATCTGGGTGTGGGGGTGATGGTGGAGTGCGCCCACAGCCCCCTTCTCGAAGGTGTTCTCCACGCACATCAGACCGTCGGTATAGGCCAACACCCGGCGGGTGACGCCCTCGCCTGCCGCCTGCGGCAGGGCCTCTGCATGGTAGACCCAGCGCTGTTTCTTCTCGGGAAGCTTCATATCCATTCCTCGTTTTCCGCCGCCAGACAGCGGCTTTTTCTTTTATTATAGCGGCCCGGCAGACGGATGACAAGGAGCTTTTTGGAGCGGATGGCGAAGGATGGTCTTCCGTTTTTCCGGCAGGGTGCGGTTGGGGTCGGAGAGGTAGATTTCGTGGTGGAAGCGGGTTTCCGAAAAGTCCACCGCATACCCCTGCTCTGCTGCGAACGCATCCATCCGGGCCAGCGTCTCCGGCTCATCGTCATAGAGGCCGAGGTGCAGGCACTGAACGCAGAGACCCTCATCGTAGGTGAAGAACTCGACCTTGGAGAAATCCTTTTTCTTTTTGGCTGTCGCTTCTCGGACAGCCCAGTCAAACTCTTTTCGGGTCACGAACTCCGGCAGACGGAGCAGAGACGTCCAGCGGAAGTTTTCCTTTCCGGCACTGGTCTGCTCCCACAGCCCTTCCAGCGGGGGCACCACAAAGTCAAAATAGCCCTCCATCCGATAGCTGCCCTTTTTGCTCATCTTGATGGTGTAGAGCAGGCCGTACAGCAGCTCGATGGCTGCTTTGTACTCGCCTGTAGGGTCGTTGGGGTCGCCCTGCCCCCGCACTGCGGCAAAGGTCATGGCTGGCACGGTGACAAACTGCGGCTCACTAGGTGGTTGGTAGAGTGCCTTATATTCTTTCTTATAATCAAACGCCATCGTCGCTGACCTCCTCTGCCTGTCCAGCAGCTCCTTCAGCAGGGCATCCGACAGTTCCCTGTCAGCCCTAACCAAGTTCCAGTGCTGCTTGTTCTTTCATCTCCAGTATATCACAACAACCAATCTTTGTAAACCGTAAAGTTGTGCTATGCGCCGCAAAAAATTCCTCTGCCTTTCCAGACAGAGGATCCATACAAAAAAAGTCCTTCCCACTCTCCGGAATGGGAAGGACTTTATAAGTGCTTAGTTCGCCTTAGAACTGACGTTCAAGGACAAAATCACTCAATGATCTTGCCGACGACGCCGGAACCAACGGTACGGCCACCCTCACGGATAGCGAAACGCAGGCCCTCTTCCATAGCGACGGGGGTCAGCAGCTCAACGTGCATCATGACGTTATCGCCAGGCATGCACATCTCGGTGCCTTCCGGCAGGGTGATGATGCCGGTCACGTCGGTGGTACGGAAGTAGAACTGAGGACGATAGTTGGAGAAGAACGGGGTGTGACGGCCGCCTTCGTCCTTGGTCAGAACGTAGACCTGAGACTCGAAGACCTTGTGGGGGTGCACAGAACCGGGCTTAGCCAGAACCTGACCACGCTCGATCTGAGTACGATCAACACCACGCAGCAGAGCGCCGATGTTATCGCCAGCCTCAGCGAAGTCCAGAGACTTACGGAACATCTCCAGACCGGTGATGGTGGTGCTCAGACGATCGGGCTTGATGCCGACGATCTCCATTGCATCGCCAACCTTGGCCATACCACGCTCAACACGACCGGTAGCAACAGTACCACGGCCGGAGATGGTCATGACGTCCTCGATGGGCATCAGGAAGGGCTTGTCCTCCTCACGATCCGGGTTGGGGATGTAGGAGTCAACAGCATCCATCAGCTCCTTGATGCAAGCATACTCGGGAGCATCGGGATCCTTGGAGTCAGACTCCAGAGCCTTCAGAGCGGAACCACGAATGATCGGGGTGTCATCGCCCGGGAAGTCGTACTCGCTCAGCAGCTCACGGATCTCCATCTCGACCAGATCCAGCAGCTCCTCGTCGTCGACCATATCGCACTTGTTCATGAAGACAACGATATAGGGCACGCCGACCTGACGAGCCAGCAGGATGTGCTCACGGGTCTGGGGCATGGGACCGTCGGTAGCAGCAACGACCAGAATAGCGCCGTCCATCTGAGCAGCACCAGTGATCATGTTCTTGACGTAGTCAGCATGGCCCGGGCAGTCAACGTGAGCATAGTGACGAGCGTCGGTCTGATACTCAACGTGAGCGGAGTTGATCGTGATACCACGAGCACGCTCCTCAGGAGCCTTATCGATGTTGGCGTAGTCCATGAAGTCTGCGTCGCCCTTCAGAGCCAGGTACTTGGTGATGGCGGCAGTCAGAGTGGTCTTGCCGTGGTCAACGTGACCGATGGTGCCGATGTTAACATGCGGCTTAGAACGGTCGAACTTTGCCTTTTCAGCCATTGGAATATCCTCCCTTAAATTAGGTTTTGATATTGGTTACAACAGTCCTGCTAATACAGAATTGCATTGCAAAACTATTCTACTAAATTCCACCTGTAAAATCAAGTGTTTTTACAGGAAATTTTGCCGGAGCTATACTACCCCGGCAAAATCTTTATCCGTTTTTCAACGATCAGCCCTTGGTGCGGCCAGCAATGATCTGGTCGGCGATGTTCTTGGGCACCGGCTCGTAGTGAGACGGCTCCATGACATACTGGCCACGGCCCTGCGTCTTGGAGCGCAGGTCGGTGGCGTAACCGAACATCTGAGCCAGAGGAACGAAGGCGTTGACACGCTGGGTGCCAGCCATTGCCTCCATGCCCTGGATCTGACCACGGCGAGCATTCAGATCGCCGATGACATCGCCCAGATACTCATCGGGAACGATGACAGCGACCTTCATGATAGGCTCGGTGATGATAGGATCAGCCTTGCGCATAGCATCCTTGAAGGCCATAGAACCTGCGATGGAGAAGGCCATCTCAGAGGAGTCGACCTCATGATAAGAACCATCCCACAGGGTGACCTTGACGTCAACGACAGGATAGCCTGCCAGAACGCCGGACTTCATAGCACCCTGAATACCGTTGTCGATAGCCGGGATGTATTCCTTCGGAATAGCGCCGCCAACGATGGCGTTGACGAACTCATAACCCTTACCGGGCTCGTTCGGCTCGATCTTGATCTTGACGTGACCGTACTGGCCCTTACCACCAGACTGACGAGCGTACTTGGTCTCCTGATTGGCCTCCTTGCGGATGGTCTCACGGTAAGCGACCTGAGGTGCGCCGACGTTAGCCTCGACCTTGAACTCACGGAGCAGACGATCGACGATGATCTCCAGATGGAGCTCGCCCATGCCGGCGATGATGGTCTGACCAGTCTCCTCATCGGTGTAGGTCTTGAAGGTAGGATCCTCTTCGGCCAGCTTTGCCAGCGCGATGCCCATCTTCTCGTTGCCGGCCTTGGTCTTAGGCTCAATGGCGACGCGGATAACAGGCTCGGGGAACTTCATGGACTCCAGAATGATGGGATGATTCTCATCACACAGGGTATCACCGGTGGTGGTGTTCTTCAGACCAACGACAGCAGCAATATCGCCTGCGTAGCAGCAGTCGATGTCCTTGCGGTGGTTGGAGTGCATCTGCAGGATGCGGCCCATACGCTCCTTGTTGTCCTTCACGGAGTTGTAGACAGTAGTACCTGCCTCGACCTTACCGGAATAGACACGGAAGTATGCCAGCTTACCAACGAAGGGGTCGGTAGCGATCTTGAAGGCCAGAGCTGCGAAGGGAGCGTCGTCGGAAGACGGACGGGTCTCCTGCTCTTCGGTCTCAGGATTCACACCCTTGATGTCCTCGACATCGGTAGGTGCGGGCATATAGTCAACGATAGCGTCCAGCAGCTTCTGCACGCCGCGGTTCTTGTAGGAAGAGCCGCAGACGACGGGAACCAGCGTATTGGCGATGGTCTCCTTGCGGATGGCAGCCTTCAGTTCCTCACGGGTGATCTCCTCACCCTCGAGGTACTTCTCCATCAGAGCCTCGTCGTTCTCAGCAACAGCCTCAACGAGGATGTTGCGGTACTCCTCAGCCTGCTCGCGCATATCTTCAGGGATAGGCTCGGTGCGCATATCGTTGCCCATATCGTCGTAGTAGACCTCAGCGTTCATATCGACCAGGTCAACGATACCACGGAAGGTATCCTCCTGACCGATGGGCAGCTGGATGGCCACGCCGTTGGCGTGCAGACGATCGTGCAGCATCTTGATGCAGCGGAAGAAGTCAGCACCCATGGTATCCATCTTGTTGACGTACACCATGCGGGGGACTTTGTACTCATCAGCCTGACGCCAGACGGTCTCAGACTGAGGCTCGACACCGCCCTTAGCAGCCAGAACGGTCACAGAACCGTCCAGAACGCGCAGGGAACGCTGGACCTCAACGGTGAAGTCAACGTGGCCCGGGGTGTCGATGATGTTGATGCGGTGACGATTCTTCTTGAATGCAACGGGATCCTTCTGAGTCTCAGAGTGGCTCCAGTAGCAAGTGGTAGCTGCGGAGGTGATGGTGATACCACGCTCCTGCTCCTGAACCATCCAGTCCATGGTAGCGCCGCCGTCGTGAACCTCGCCGATCTTGTGGTTGATGCCGGTGTAGTACAGAATACGCTCGGTAGTGGTCGTCTTACCAGCATCGATGTGGGCCATAATACCGATATTTCTCGTCATCTGAAGAGAAACTTCTCTGGGAGTAGCCATGAAATTAACCTCCTACAGAACAGATCAATAACGGAAATGAGCGAAAGCCTTGTTGGCCTCGGCCATCTTGTGGGTATCCTCGCGCTTCTTCACGGCGTTGCCGGTGTTGTTGGCAGCATCCATGATCTCAGCAGCCAGACGCTGTGCCATGGTCTTCTCACCACGGCTGCGGCTGTAAGCAGTCAGCCAGCGCAGGCCCAGAGTCTCGCGGCGGGCAGGGCTGACTTCCAGAGGAACCTGGTAGTTAGCACCGCCAACGCGGCGGGTCTTGCACTCGAGGCTGGGCATGATGTTCTCCATCGCCTTCTCGAAAGTCTCGAGAGGATCGTTGCCGGTCTTCTCCTGAATCATGGAGAAAGCCTCGTAAACGATCTTCTGAGCGACGCCCTTCTTGCCGTCCAGCATGACGCTGTTGACCAGACGGGTGACCATCTTGGAATTGTAAATAGGATCAGCTAAGACATCGCGCTTAGCAATGTTACCTCTTCTAGGCATCTTTCTTCCCTCCTTCACAGAATGATATCATCGGTACTCGAAAGTAATAAAACTCCCGTTGTGTCACAAAGAGCTGACCTTACATAAACTGTTGCCCTCCGCACTTTCTGCGGACTTGTTATTTATATAATGGAAAGCCGTTTATGGCGGTTCGTTCCTCAATTACTTCTTTGCAGCACCGGCCTTAGGACGCTTTGCGCCGTACTTGGAGCGGGCCTGATTACGGCCTGCAACACCCTGAGTATCCAGAGTACCACGGATGATGTGGTAACGCACACCGGGCAGGTCCTTAACACGACCGCCACGGATCAGCACGACGGAGTGCTCCTGCAGGTTATGGCCGATACCGGGAATGTAAGAGGTGACCTCGATACCATTCGTGAGGCGGACACGGGCGACCTTACGCAGAGCAGAGTTAGGCTTCTTGGGGGTCATGGTACGGACTGCAGTGCAGACACCGCGCTTCTGGGGGCTGTTCAGATCAGAATACTGTTTCTTCTGAGAATTGTAGCTCTTCAGCAGGGCGGGAGCAGTGCTCTTCGTAGCCAGGACCTGACGGCCTTTGCGTACAAGCTGGTTAAAAGTAGGCATTGGTTTTCTCCTTTCTTAATGATGAACATCGGATATTTTCCGACTTTTTTGCCGCACTATCCCTGTGTGGGACGCGCAACAGTTATATAATACCCGTTTTCATCAGGAATGTCAACAGTTTTTCCAATATTTTTTTGTTTTATTCGCCGAAATAATTCTTGGCTCATTTTTTAGGGCAATTCAGTCGGTTTTAACCTCTCAGTCTGCTTCGCAGACAGCTCCCCTACCGAGGGGAGCCTCTGGCGAAGAGGGAAAGCTTTCCGATATGCCAAAGCCTCCCCTCGATAGGAGCAACAACGACGACCGCCGCCAGCGGCGGAAACAGGGAGAAGTTGTTGGGGCAGCGGCCAGCAGGATGCAAGCGACAGCGAAGCAGACGCTGGGAGCCGCAACCCGGGCTGTGGCACGCCGTCAGGCGTGACGGAGAGGTTTATCCCAAAAAAGCCGCCCCTGCGGATGCGCTCCGCAAAGACGGCTCTTCGTATTTACTTTACAGAATGCTGTGACGGAACATTACTGCTGCGCAGCAGCTGCCTGCTCAGCGGCGACCTCGGCGTCACGCTCTGCCTCACGGCGGGCCAGATCCTCACGCACCTCCGGGAGACCGGTACCTGCGGGGATGAGCTTACCGATGATGACATTTTCCTTCAGACCGGCCAGCGGATCGACCTTGCCCTTGATGGCGGCCTCGGTCAGCACGCGGGTGGTCTCCTGGAAGGAGGCGGCGGACAGGAAGGACTCGTTGGCCAGAGCAGCCTTGGTGATGCCCAGCAGCACCTGCTGATACTCGACCAGCTTGATGCCCTGCTCGCCTGCGTCGATCCGCTTCTGCAGCTCGGCGTTGATGTTCTCGACTTCCAGACGGTTTGCCAGAGCGCCGCCAATGAGGTCGGAAGAACCGGAGTCGGTCACGCGGACCTTGCGGCACATCTGACGGACGATGACCTCGATATGCTTATCGTTGATCTCAACGCCCTGCAGACGGTAGACCTTCTGGACCTCGCTGATGAGGTAGTTCTGGACGTCGCTCAGACCCTTGATGGCCAGAATGTCCTGCGGATACAGGACGCCCTCGCGGGTGATGATGTCGCCCTTCTCCACGCGGTCGCCCGGCATGACGCGTGCGTGCTGGGTGAAGGGGATGGAGTAGCTCTTAACGACCTCGGCACCGGTCTCGTCCTTGCCCGTGACCTTGATGACGACGTTCTTCTTGGTATCGTCGTGAGAAACGACACCGGAGATCTCGCTCATGATGGCCATGCTCTTGGGACGGCGGCTCTCGAACAGCTCCTCGACACGGGGAAGACCCTGCGTAATATCCTCAGCCGATGCGATACCGCCGGTATGGAAGGTACGCATGGTCAGCTGAGTGCCCGGCTCGCCGATGGACTCTGCAGCGATGACGCCGATGGACTCGCCCAGCTGGACCGGCTCACCGTTTGCCATATCGCTGCCGTAGCAGTGTGCGCAGACGCCGATCTTGGCGCGGCAGGTCAGCAGGCTGCGGATCTTCAGCTTGGTGATGCCTGCAGCCTCGATGTCGTTGGCATCGTAGAGGTCGATCATCTTACCCTCGGGAACGATGACCTTGCCGGTGACGGGGTCGATGACATCGCCCACGGCATAACGGCCGATGATGCGCTCCCGGAAGCTCTCGATCTTCTCCTTGCCCTCGTGGATCTCGGAGACCCAGAGACCGTCGGTGGTGCCGCAGTCGATCTCGCGGACGATGACCTCCTGAGAGACATCGACCATTCGACGGGTCAGGTAGCCGGAGTCAGCGGTACGCAGAGCGGTATCGGCCAGACCCTTACGAGCACCACGGGCAGAAACGAAATATTCCAGAATGTTCAGACCTTCGCGGTAGTTGGCACGAATGGGCATCTCGATGGTCTTACCGGCGGTGTTTGCCAGCAGGCCGCGCATACCGGCCAGCTGCTTGATCTGGTTCATAGAACCACGGGCGCCGGAGTCTGCCATCATGAAGATCTCGTTGTCCTCGGGCAGGTTTGCAGCCAGAGCCTTGGAGACCTTGTCGGTGGTGGCCTGCCAGATGTTGATGGTCTGAGCATAGCGCTCGTTCTCGGAGATCAGGCCGCGGTTGAAGAGCTTGCTGACCTGAGAGACCTGCTTGTCGGCGTCGGCGATCAGCTCGTCCTTCTGGGGCGGGATGACAGCGTCGCAGACAGCGACGGAGATGGCAGACAGGGTGGAGTACTTGTAGCCCTGTGCCTTGATGGCGTCCAGCATCTTTGCACACGTGCGGGTGCCGTTGCGGGTCATGCAGCGGGAGATGATGTCGGGCAGGGTCTTCTTGGTCACGCGGAAGCTGACCTCATACTCCAGCCAGTGCTCCGGGTCGGTGCGGTCGATATAGCCCAGATTCTGGGGCACAGGGTTGTTGAAGATGATGCGGCCGGCGGTGGCGTCCACCAGACCGGTGCGCTCCACGCCGTCGATGACCATGGTGCGGCGCACCTTGATGGGTGCGTGCAGGGTGATGACGTGCTCGGCGTAGGCCATCAGAACCTCGTTCTCGTCGCGGAACACCTTGCCTGCGCCCTCCTCGTTCTCACGAACGGTGGTCAGGTAGTAGCTGCCCAGGATCATATCCTGCGTCGGCACGGTGACAGGTGCGCCATCCGAAGGCTTCAGCAGGTTGCCGGAAGCCAGCATCAGCATCTTGGCCTCACGGCAGGCATCCTCGCCCAGAGGCAGATGGACTGCCATCTGGTCACCGTCGAAGTCGGCGTTGAATGCGGTACAGGCCAGCGGGTGCAGCTTGATGGCACGGCCCTCGACCAGCACGGGGTTGAAGGCCTGAATGCCCAGACGGTGCAGGGTAGGTGCACGGTTCAGCAGGACGGGGTGGCCCTTGATGACCGTCTCAAGGCTGTCCCAGACCTCGGGCTTGGTGCGCTCGACCATCTTGCGGGCAGACTTGATGTTGTTGGCCACGCCCTTCTCGACCAGATCCTTCATGACGAAGGGCTTGAACAGCTCCAGCGCCATCTCCTTGGGCAGACCGCACTGGTCCATCTTCAGCTCAGGGCCGACGACGATAACGGAACGGCCGGAGTAGTCAACACGCTTGCCCAGCAGGTTCTGGCGGAAGCGGCCCTGCTTGCCCTTCAGCAGATCGGAAAGGCTCTTCAGTGCGCGGTTGTTGGGGCCGGTGACCGGACGGCCGCGGCGGCCGTTGTCGATCAGACTGTCAACTGCCTCCTGCAGCATCCGCTTCTCGTTGCGCACGATGATGTCGGGAGCGCCCAGCTCCAGCAGACGGCGCAGACGGTTGTTGCGGTTGATGACGCGGCGGTACAGGTCATTCAGGTCGGAGGTGGCGAAGCGGCCGCCGTCCAGCTGGACCATGGGGCGCAGGTCAGGCGGCAGCACAGGCAGCACATCCATGACCATCCACTCGGGGCGGTTGCCGGAAACGCGGAAGGCCTCAACGGCCTCCAGACGCTTCAGGATGCGCACCCGCTTCTGGCCGGAGGACTTCTCCACCTCAGCCGTCAGCTCGGCGCTGAGCTGGTCGAGGTCGATCTCCTTCAGCAGATCCTGAATGGCCTCAGCGCCCATTGCAGCCTCGAACTCGTCACCGTAGCGCTCCCGCATCTCGCGGTACTCTTTCTCAGTCAGCAGCTGCTTCTTTTCCAGCGGGGTCAGGCCGGGGTCGGTGACGATATAGCTTGCAAAGTACAGCACCTTCTCCAGCAGGCGGGGGCTGATGTCCAGCATCAGGCCGATGCGGCTGGGGATGCCCTTGAAATACCAGATATGGCTCACAGGAGCGGCCAGCTCGATGTGGCCCATGCGCTCACGGCGGACCTTGGCCTTGGTGACCTCGACGCCGCAGCGGTCGCAGATCTTGCCCTTGTAGCGGATGCGCTTATACTTGCCGCAGTGGCACTCCCAGTCCTTGGTAGGTCCAAAAATGCGCTCGCAGTACAGACCGTCGCGCTCCGGCTTCAGGGTGCGGTAGTTGATGGTCTCAGGCTTCTTCACCTCGCCGTAGCTCCAGTTGCGGATCTGGTCCGGAGAGGCAAGGCCGATTTTGATCGAATCGAAGACGTTGTTTTCCATGAAACGAACCCTTTCTTAATCTTTATAGTCTCGATGATAACAGTTGACGTTGGAAGACCCGCTGCCCTCCCCTGCCCTGCGGCGGCAGCACGCGCACCGCGCAGGGGGTCGCAGCTTTCTCATAGGGGGGTCTTATTCGTCGATGTTCACTTCGTCAGAAGCGGGCTCTGCAGCGGCAGAGCTGTCATCCTCCAGCACGGAGGGATCATCGAAACCAGCATCGGCGTCCTTGATGGTGTAATCGTTCAGCAGCTCGTTCTCGTTGGCGACGGTCTCGGTGCCGGCAACATCGCGCATATCAAAGCCGGTCTCTTCGTCGTCGAAGTTCTGGCGCATATCGATCTCGTTGCCGTCCTTGTCCTGAACGATGACGTCCAGACCCAGAGCCTGCAGCTCCTTGAGCATGACGCGGAAGGATTCGGGGATGCCCGGCTGCGGGATCGGCTCGCCCTTGACGATGGCCTCGTAGGTCTTGACACGGCCCTCGACGTCATCGGACTTGACGGTCAGGATCTCCTGCAGGGTGTAAGCAGCGCCGTAAGCCTCCAGAGCCCAGACCTCCATCTCGCCGAAGCGCTGGCCGCCGAACTGGGCCTTGCCGCCCAGAGGCTGCTGAGTGACCAGAGAGTAGGGGCCGGTGGAACGGGCGTGGATCTTATCGTCAACGAGGTGATGCAGCTTGAGGTAGTACATATAGCCGACGGTGACGCGGTTGTCGAACTTCTCACCGGTGCGGCCGTCGTAAACGGTGGTCTTGCCGTCGCGGTCCAGCTCGATCTTGGAGAAGTCGATGATGTGGCCCTTCTCGCCCATCAGCTTCGGCAGCTTGGTGGGGTAAGCGGGGGCGTTCTCGCCGTGCCACATCTCGCGGGCGGTATCGAAGGTATCGCCGATGTCAGCCTCGCGGGCAGAGTCGAAGACCGGGGTCATGACCTTGATGCCGCAGGCCTTGGCTGCGTAGCCGAGGTTGACTTCCAGCACCTGACCGATGTTCATACGGGAAGGAACGCCCAGCGGGTTCAGCACGATGTCCAGCGGGGTGCCGTCGGGCAGGTAGGGCATATCCTCCTGCGGCAGGATGCGGGAAACGACACCCTTGTTGCCGTGACGGCCTGCCATCTTATCGCCGACGCTGATCTTGCGCTTCTGAGCGATGTAGCAGCGGACGACCTCGCGCACGCCGGGCTGCAGCTCGTCGCTGTTCTCCGGGGTAAAGACCTTGACGTCCACGATGATGCCGTACTCGCCGTGGGGCACGCGCAGAGAGGTGTCACGCACCTCGCGGGCCTTCTCGCCGAAGATGGCGCGGAGCAGGCGCTCCTCAGCGGTCAGCTCGGTCTCGCCCTTCGGGGTAACTTTGCCGACCAGAATGTCGCCGCTCTTGACCTCTGCGCCGATGCGGATGATGCCGCGCTCGTCCAGATCCTTCAGGGCATCCTCCGAGACGTTGGGGATGTCGCGGGTGATCTCTTCGGGTCCCAGCTTGGTGTCGCGGGACTCGGTCTCATATTCCTCGATGTGGATGGAGGTGTAAACGTCCTCGCGGACGATCTTCTCGTTCAGCAGGACGGCGTCCTCGTAGTTGTAGCCCTCCCAGGTCATGAAGCCGATCAGAGCGTTCTTGCCCAGAGAGATCTCGCCGTTGCGCATTGCGGGGCCGTCGGCCAGCACCTGACCGGCCTTGACGGTCTCGCCCACCTCGACGATGGGGCGCTGGTTGATGCAGGTGCCTGCGTTGGAGCGGGCGAACTTGATCAGAGCGTAGTTGTCCACTGCTCCCTGTGCGTTGCGCACCTCAATGTGGTCTGCGTCCACCTTCTCGACGATGCCGTCGGCCTTGGCCAGAACAGCGGTGCCGGAGTCGGTCGCAGCCTTGTACTCCATGCCGGTGGCAACGATGGGCTGCTGCGTGACCATCAGAGGCACGGCCTGACGCTGCATGTTGGAGCCCATCAGAGCACGGTTACAGTCATCGTTCTCGAGGAAGGGGATGCAGGCGGTAGCGACAGAGACCATCATTCGGGGCGAGACGTCCATATAATCGACCTTCTCGGCGTCGATCTCGAGGATGTCGTCGCGGCGGCGGGCGGAGACGCGGGCACGCTTGAAGTGCTTGGTCTCGTCCAGCGGCTCGTTGGCCTGTGCCACGACGTACTCGTCCTCAACGTCAGCGGTCATATACTCGACCTCGTCGGTGACGACCTGATCGATGAGGTTGCCGTTCTCGTCGTAGGTCTTCTTGACCTTGCGGTAGGGAGCCTCGACGAAGCCGTACTCGTTGATCTTGGCGTAAGATGCCAGATAGGAGATCAGACCGATGTTGGGGCCTTCAGGAGTCTCGATGGGGCACATACGGCCATAGTGGCTGTAGTGGACGTCGCGGACTTCGAAGCCTGCGCGGTCACGGCTCAGACCGCCGGGGCCCAGAGCAGACAGACGGCGCTTGTGGGTCAGCTCAGCCAGAGGGTTGTTCTGGTCCATGAACTGAGACAGCGGAGAGGAGCCGAAGAACTCCTTGATGGCGGCCACCACAGGGCGGATGTTGATGAGGGCCTGCGGGGTGATGACGCTCTGGTCCTGGCTCTGGAGAGTCATCCGCTCACGGATGACGCGCTCCATGCGGGAGAAGCCGATGCGGAACTGGTTCTGCAGCAGCTCACCGACGCTGCGGATGCGGCGGTTGCCCAGATGGTCGATGTCATCGGTGGTGCCGATGCCATGGCCCAGACCGTTCAGGTAGTTGATGGAGGAGAGGATGTCGGTCACGGTGACGGTGCGGCCGATGAGCTGGTCGTGGTTGCGGCGCAGCATCTCCTTCTGCTCCTCCACATCGGAGGTGGTGTCGAGGATCTTCTTGATCTCCTCGAAGGAGCAGCGCTCGTTGATGCCGCACTCCTTGACGTCGAAGGAGAAGAAGCCCTGTGCATCCACACAGCCGTTGGTGATGACCTTGACCTTCTTGCCCTCGACGTTCAGCACGACGATGTTGACGCCGGCTGCATCTGCGGCCTCCGCCATCTGACGGGTGATCTTGGCATCCTTCTCGATGAGCAGCTCGCCGGTCAGAGGAGCGACGACGTTCTCGGCGGCGACGTGGTTCATGATGCGGCGTGCCAGAGACAGCTTCTTGTTCATCTTATAACGACCGAACCGGGACAGATCGTAGCGGCGGGGGTCGAAGAAGAGCATATTGATCTGGCTGGTGGCGGACTCCACCGTGGGAGGCTCACCGGGGCGCAGCTTGCGGTAGACTTCCAGCAGGCCCTCCTCGGTGTTCTTGGTGGTGTCCTTCTCCAGCGTGGCAAGGATGCGCTCATCCTCGCCGAAGTAGTTCAGGATGTCCTCGTTGGAGGACAGGCCCAGTGCACGGCAGAGGACGGTGACGGGCAGCTTGCGGTTCTTGTCGATGCGGACATAGAACACGTTGGAAGCGTCGGTCTCGTACTCCAGCCATGCGCCGCGGTTGGGGTTCATGGTGGCGCTGTACAGGTCGTTGCCCACCTTATCCTTGGCATCACCGTAGAATACGCCGGGAGAACGGACCAGCTGGCTGACGATGGCACGCTCTGCACCGTTGATGACAAAGGTGCCTGCGTCGGTCATCAGGGGGAAGTCGCCCATGAAGATCTCCTGATCCTTCACCTCGCCGGTCTCCTTGTTCAGCAGACGGGCGGTGACGCGCAGGGGCGCTGCATAGGTCACGTCGCGCTCTTTGCACTCTTTGATGCTGTACTTCGGCTCCTTGTCGAGGCGGAAGTCCACAAAGCTCAGTGCCAGATTGCCGGTATAGTCCTCAATGGTGCCGATGTCGTGGAAGACCTCTTTCAGGCCCTCGTCCAGAAACCACTGGTACGAGTTCTTCTGGACCTCGATGAGGTTCGGCATACTGATGACTTCGTCGATGTGGGAGAAGCTCATGCGCTCGGTCTTGCCGAGCTTGACGGGCTTGACTTTCATCATAAAATCAACCACTCCTTACTTTTATACTCTACGGATGTTGCAAAATGCAGGTCGAATTTGAGCAGACACACATAATTCGGCCTGCACCGCGCGCAGAAGTCCGGCGTTTTGCACAAACTTTTCGGTGAGACCCGTCCGGCTCGCACTGCACAAACTCCCTTTTTGGCGCACTAGGCCATTATGTGATACTAATGCAGTATACACCCTAAAACCCCTGTTGTCAAGCCATTTTTCCGTTTTGAGGCAAAAAAATTCCCGAGCGCCCTCTTTTGTGGGACGCCCGGGTGCGTGTACGCTTTGCGCGATTTTGGGGTTGATTTTTTTGTTTTTTACGTTCCAGACAAAAACACCCTTGTGCATTTTGTCACCATTTGCTCTTGCATCCTGCTCTACTCGTCCAGATAATCCCGCAGGCGCTTGGCCCGGCTGGGGTGGCGCAGCTTGCGCAGGGCCTTGGCTTCGATCTGGCGCACCCGCTCGCGGGTGACGTTGAACTCCCGGCCCAGCTCTTCCAGCGTCCGGGCGTGGCCATCCTCAAGGCCGAAGCGAAGGGCAATGACCCGCTCCTCCCGGGGCGTGAGGCTCTTGAGCACCGTCATCAGCTCCCGGCGGAGCAGCTGCCGCCCGGCTTCGTCGGCGGGGATGCCCGCCTCATCGTCCCGGATGAAGTCCTCAAGGTGGGCGTCCTCCTCCTCTCCCACCGGCGTTTCGAGGCTGATGGGGTCCTGCGACAGCTGCAGCAGCTCCCGCACCCGGGCCGCCTCCATGTCCAGCTGGGCGGCGATCTCCTCGACGGTCGGCTCCCGGCCTGTGCGGCGCAGCAGCTCCCCCGCCGTCTTCTTCACCCGGTTGATGCTCTCCACCAGATGCACCGGGATGCGGATGGTGCGGCCCTGATCGGCGATGGCCCGGGTGATGGACTGCCGGATCCACCATGTGGCGTAGGTGGAAAACTTGAAGCCCCGGTCCGGCTCGAACTTCTCCGCTGCCTTCATCAGGCCGAGGTTCCCCTCCTGAATGAGGTCGAGGAAAGGCAGGCCCCGCCCGGCGTACCGCTTTGCCACCGAGACCACGAGGCGGAGGTTCGCTTCGCTGAGACGGCGGCGGGCGTCCTCGTCCCCGGCCTGCGCGGCACGGGCAAGGGCAGCCTCCTCCTCCGCGGCCAGCAGGGGCACCCGGCCGATCTCCTTCAGATAGGTCTTTACCGGGTCGTCCAGCGCCACCCCCTCGGCAGAAAGCTCATCCTCGAGCCTGCCGATCTGCTCTTCATCCAGAAGCGGCAGCTCCGTCTCCTCCTCAGCCACCTGCACGCCCCGCGTCTCCAGTGCGGCATACAGCTCGTCCAGCCCTGCCGGGTCGAAGTCCTGTTCCTCCATCGCACGGCTCACCTGCTCGGGCGTCAGGACATGGCGGCGGGCACGTCCCGCCAGCAGTTTTGCCATTTCTTCCGTCTGTGACATTTTCTGCATCTGCTCTTCTCCTTCCGGCCCCAGCCGGTGGAGAGATCAGACCGAATCTTCTGCGTCAGCAGTTCCCTGCTTTTGTTCCCGCATCGACTGGAGATACTGTTCAATATCGTTGGTTGACATACTGGCGGCGCGGCTGGCCACGGGGGTGCCCCGGGCGATGCGTTCCAGATAGAGCTGGATGTCCTCCGGCGTACAGTTTACATCGCTGTATTGTGCCGCAAGACGGCTCAATTCATTCAGGGCCTCCTCGCTGACGAAGGCCCGCAGGGTGGCGAGGCTCACGTCCACCCCCTGCTCCCTGCAGCGGAGCATGGCCTCGTACAGTTCCTTCTGCTGGGGCTGCAAAAACTGCTCCGGCCTGAGCCGGGCACTCACCTTGTCGATGTAGCCCGGCTCCCGCAGCATGGCGGCCAGAAGCCGCTGTTCGGCGCTGGCCATCCCCAGTGCGCCCCGGCCTGCGCCGTAGGGCACCTTGATCTGGTCCATCTCGCCCTCCCGCAGACGGGCGCGGCTCCGCTCCCAGCGGCGCTTGCTGCCGGCCCTTTTCACAGCGTCGGCCAGCTGGGCCATGATGGCGGTCTTGGAGATGTTGGTCTCCTCGGCCAGACGGCCTGCGTAGACCTCCTGCTCGGTGGGGTTGGAGCGCTGGGCCAGCATCTCCACGGCCTCCTTGACGTACTCGAGGCGCTGGGCGTCCTGCTTGAGGTCGTACTGGTCCCGCAGCCACTTCATCCGGAAGTCCAGCGCGTTGCCCACGCCGTCCAGCAGGGCCTTGAAGCGGTCGGCACCGTATTTCTTGATGTACTCGTCCGGGTCCTTCGCCCCCGGGATCTGTAAGACGCCCACCCGCACCGGGCTGTTGCGGAACAGCTCCAGCGAGCGGAGGGTGGCCTTCTGGCCCGCCTCATCGGAGTCGTAGCTGAGGATGACCTCCTCGGCGTACTGGCTGATGAGCTTGACCTGATCGGGCGTCAGGGCCGTGCCGCAGGCGCAGACGGCGGTGTCGATGCCCGCCTGATGCATGGAGATGACGTCCATGTAGCCCTCACAGAGGACATACCGGCGGGAGGCGCTCCGCTTGGCGATCTGGAGCGCAAACACCGTATCCGACTTGTGGTAGACCAGCGTTTCGGGGCTGTTGACGTATTTGGGCTTGGAGTCGTCCAGCACCCGGCCGCCGAAGGCGATGATGTTGCCCCGCAGGTCGAAGATGGGGGTCATGACCCGCCGCCAGAACAGGCAGTAGATGCGGCCCGACTGGCTGCGCTTGAACAGGCCGCTGGCGTCCAGCTCCTGCTGGTTGTATCCCTTATCCCGGAGGTACTGGTAGAGCGCCTGCCCGTCGTCGGGGGCATAGCCCAGCCCGAAGCGGTTGATGGTCTTGTCGTCGAGGCCGCGCCGCCGCCAGTAGGCCCGGGCCTGCCGGGCCTCCTCCACCGTGGAGTTGAGGCAGGCGTGGAAGAAGCGGGCCGCGTCCTTGTTCATGGTCAGGATGCGGCTGCGCAGACGGCCCGTTTTGTCGTCCTCGGTGGGTTCGGGCATCCCGGCCCGCTGGGCCAGCAGCTTGACGGCCTCGATGTAGTCGATGCTGTTGATCCTCTTGGTAAAGCTCACCGCGTCGCCGCCCGCGCCGCAGCCAAAGCAGTAGAAGCTCTGGGTGTCCGGGTAGACGTAGAACGAGGGGGTCTTCTCGCTGTGGAAGGGGCACAGCCCGCCGTAGAGCCGTCCCTTCCGCTTGAGCTGGACATAATTGCCCACCAGCTCCACGATGTCGGTGCGGCGGGTCAGCTCTTCAATATATTCGTGTGGGATCATAACGATGTTCGGCGCTCCTTTTTCTCCAAAACATGCCGCCTGCGGGGCACAAAGACGTCCTCGAAGGTGCGGACGGCAGATCTGCCGCTTCTTTTTCTCTCGTTCCCCCTCCTCTCCCTGCGCGGCCGATCCCAGTGCCGCGTCTGCGGCTATTGTAACCGATTTGCGCTGTCGAAGGGGGAAAATCCATGACTCTTCGTCCAAAAAATGTTTCGATGGGTTTGCTGGGAATTTTTGGTATTTGCCGTTTTTTTGATTTAGTTCGACTCGCCATCGTGAACTAAACCTCTCCGTCACGCCTGCGGCGTGCCACAGCCCGGGTTGCGGCTCCCAGCGTCTGCTGCGCTGTCGCTTGCATCCTGCTGGCCGCTGCCCCAACAACTTCTCCCTGTTTCCGCCGCTGGCGGCGGTCGTCGTTGTTGCTCCTATCGAGGGGAGGCTTTGGCATACCGCAAAGTTTCCCTCTTCGCCAGTGCCTCTCCCTTTGGGAGAGGTGGCTGCGAAGCAGACGGAGAGGGCAAGGATGCTGCCGGAGAAACACTGGCACAGCGACAGCATCGCTCTGACAAAGAGCCTGCTTATCGCTGCGCAGCGGCTCTGACTCAGGCGGCTTGCCCTCTCAGTCATCGCTGCGCGATGCCAGCTCCCCCAAAGGGGGAGCCTCAAAGCAGTCCCTCAGAACGCCGCATAAAACGGCGCGCTCACGGTGACATTGGCCGTGCCCCGTGTCAGCTCCTGCAGCTGGGTGAGCAGCGGCCCCTCGGTGTGTTCCGGCATCTGCCAGCGGAGGGTGACCCGGTCGGTGAACTCCGGCTCGGCCAGCTTGCCCCCTGCCGCCCGGATGAGGAGGTCGGCCCGCTCATAAAGCCCGTAGTCCACCGTCACCTCCAGCGCCACCACGCTGCGCACTGTGACCACCTCGGCGGCTTCCAGCGCCCGGGCGGTGGCTGTGGTGTAGGCCCGGACGAGGCCCCCTGTGCCCAGCAGCACACCGCCGAAGTACCGGGTGACGACCACGATGAGGTCGGTCAGGCCGCTGTGCTGCAAGACCTCCAGCGCAGGCGTCCCCGCCGTCTTGGCCGGTTCGCCGTCGTCGGAGTAGCGCTCCCGGCTGCCCTCCCGCAGACGGTAGGCATAGACGTTGTGGCGGGCGGTGCGGTTGGCCGCACGCACCTGTTCCAGAAAGGCCACGGCCTTTTCCTCGCTGTCTGCAAAGGAGAGCTGCGCGATGAAGCGGCTCTTCTTCTCTTCGTATTCTCCGATGGCCGTGCCTCGGATGGTGCGGTAATCCTCCACGCTGGTTCCTCCTGCTTTTCATCAATGAGATAAGTATAGCATAAACCGCCCCAAAGAAAAAGCCCGCCCATGCCAGCGGCACAGACGGACTCATTTTTCATGTCAGGTTCAGCGGATCTCGATGCCCAGCTTGAACTTCAGGTTGCCCAGCACCTTCTTGACGGTGCGCTCCACCTGCTCGGCGGAGACTTCGGCAGCGGGGTCGGACAGGGTCAGGGAGAAGGCCATGCTCTTCTTGCCCTCACCGAGGTTCGCGCCCCGGTAAATATCGAACAGCTTGACCTCGGTGATGAGGGGGCTGGCCTTTTTGATGGCCTCCTCGATGTCGCCGCAGGCCACAGCCTCGTCGCAGACCAGCGCCAGATCGCGCTTGACGGCGGCATAGGGGCTGAGGGGCTTGTAGCGCAGCCCGCCCTCGACGCAGGACATCAGGGCCTCGTAGTCCAGCTCGCCCAGATAGATGTTCTGGCTGTCCTTCTGCTCCTTGGCGATCTCCAGCTCAGCGTTGATCTCGTTGGCCAGCTTGCCAAAGACGCCCAGACGCTTGCCGTTGCAGTAGACGGCGGCGCTGATGCCGGGGTGGAGCCAGCTGGTGGTCTCCCGCTGGTAGGTGAAGGTCAGGTCGAAGCCTGCGGCCAGCGCCTCCAGAGCGCCCTTGACGGTGAAGAAGTCCTCCGCCGGGCCGAACGCGCCGAGGCAGAGGGTCTGACGCTCGTGGGGATGCTCCTGAATGGGCAGCTCCTTGGCGAGGTAGACCGGTGCCATCTCAAACAGGCGGCCCTCGGCGTTGCCCTTCTTCAGGTTGTCCACGATGACGTTCAGCATGGAGGGGGCCAGCAGGGTGCGCATGACGGACAGATTCTCGCTGATGGGGTTCAGGATGCGGATGGCCTTGCGGGCCTCATCGTCCTCCGGGATATGGAGCATATCGAACTCGGCGTTGGAGTAGAAGGCCAGCGTGGAGGCCTCATAGAAGCCCTGTGCCGCCAGCAGCCGCTTGGTCTTGAGCTGCTGCTTCTGGTCGTAGTTCAGGCCGCCGTTGGTGACGGAGGCAGTGTTCAGGAAGGTGGGCACGATGTGGTCATAGCCGTACTCGCGGATGACCTCCTCGGCCAGATCGGGGAAGCTCTCCACGTCCTCGCGGTAGAGCGGTGCCGAGACGTCCCAGCTGCCGTCGGCCTGCACATCCACGGTGAACTCGAGGCGCTTGAGGATGTCGATCATGGTCTGGTCGGGCACGGTGATGCCCAGCACGCCGCAGATCTTGGCCGGGGTGGTGACGATGTGCCTGCGCTCCAGCGGGCGGCCATCGGTCAGGTCGTATTCCAGCGTGGTGATGTCGCCGCAGTCCAGCTCCTGAATGAGGTGCAGGGCGCGGGCAAGGCCCATCTCGGGGGAGTGACGGTCCACGCCCTTCTCGTAGCGGGCGGAGGAGTCGCTGTTCTGGCCCAGAGCGCGGCTGGTCTTGCGGACCGAGTCGCGGGCGAAGGTCGCGCACTCGAAGAGCAGGCTGGTGGTGGCGTCGTCCATGCCGGAGTTTGCGCCGCCCATGATGCCGGCCAGCGCCACCGGCTTCTCGGCGTCGCAGATGACCAGATTGTTGGGGTTCAGGGTGAACTCCTTCTCGTCGAGGGTGGTGATCTTCTCGCCCTCCGCAGCGCGGCGGACGGTGATGCTGCGGCCCGCCACCTTATTCAGGTCGAAGGCGTGCATGGGCTGGCCCATCTCCAGCAGGGTGTGGTTGGTGATGTCCACCACGTTGCTGATGGAGCGCAGGCCGCAGAGGGCCAGATGGCGCTTCATCCAGCGGGGAGACTCGCCCATCCGGATGTTGCGGACATAGTGTGCCATGTAGCGGGGGCAGAGGTCGGGGGCCTCCACCTTCACGCTCACCGGCGCGTCGGCGTCGCAGACGGCCTTGTAGTCCATGGCCGGCATGTGCAGGGGCTTGCCGAGGATGGCGGACACCTCGCGGGCGATGCCCAGCACCGACTGGCAATCGGGTCGGTTGGCGGTGATGGAGATGTCGAAGATGTAGTCGTCCAGACCCACCACGGGGGCGATGTCGGTGCCGGGGACGGAGTCCTCGGGCAGGATGAGCAGGCCGTAGACCTCAGAGCCCGGGAACAGGTCGTCGTTCAGGCCCAGCTCCTCGCCGGAGCAGAGCATTCCGTTGGACTCGACGCCCTGCATCTTGCGGGCCTTGATCTTGATGCCGCCGGGCAGGGTGGAGCCGTCCAGCGCGGCGGGCACACAGTCGCCCAGCTTCATGTTCGAAGCGCCGGTGCTGATGCGGATGTCGTGGCCGTAGCTGCCGCAGTCCACGACGCACTTGGTCAGATGGGTGCCCTCCTGATGCTCCATCTCCACGATCTTACCCACGACCACCTTGCTGATGCCGGCGTCCAGCGGGATCAGCTCCTCGACCTCAAAGCCGCAGGAGAAGAGCTTCTCTTCAAGCTCCTGTGCGGTAACGTCAATATCGACGAGTTCTTTTAACCAACTGAAAGGTACTTTCATTGTTTGCTCTCTCCCCTCTTATTCGTGGAACTGCTTGAGGAACTGCAGGTTGTTCTCAAACATCAGGCCGATGTTGTTGATGCCGTACTTCAGCATGGCGATGCGCTCGATGCCGATGCCGAAGGCAAAGCCCGAGTACTCGTCCGGGTCGATGTTGCAGTTCTCCAGCACCTTGCGGTTGACGACGCCGCCGCCCAGCACCTCGATCCAGCCGGTGTGCTTGCACAGGGGGCAGCCCTTGCCGTGGCACTCGAAGCAGCTCACGTCCACCTCGACGCTCGGCTCAGTGAAGGGGAAGTAGGAGGGGCGCAGGCGGGTGCGGGTGTCGGCACCGAACAGCTTCTGCACGAAGGTGTTCAGCGCGCCCTGCAGGTCGCCCAGCGTGATGCCCTTATCCACCACCAGACCCTCCATCTGATGGAACATGGGGCTGTGGGTGGCGTCGGAGTCGGAGCGGAAGACGCGGCCCGGGATGAGCACCTTGATGGGCGGCTTCTGGCTGTCCATGGTGCGGATCTGGCCGCCGGAGGTCTGGGTGCGGAGCAGGAACTCGTCGGACAGGTAGAAGGTGTCCTGCATATCGCGGGCGGGGTGGTCCTTCGGGACGTTCAGGCGGGTGAAGTTGTGGTCGTCGTCCTCGATCTCGGGGGCGTCTGCCACCGCAAAGCCCATGCCCGAGAAGACGTCGATGATCTGGTTGGTCACGAGGGTCAACGGGTGCAGACCGCCCACGGCGCGGGTCTTGGCGGGCAGGGTGATGTCCACCGTCTCGGCGGCGTTGCGGGCGGCAAGCTCAGCCTGCTTGACCTGCTCGGCGGCGGCGTCATACTCCGCCTGCACCTTGGTCTTCAGTTCGTTGATGATCTTGCCCATGGCCGGACGCTCCTCGGGGGCGACCGAGCGCAGATTCTTCATCAGGGCGGGGATCTTGCCGTTCTTGCTCAGATATTCCTGCCAGAAAGTTGCCAGCGTCTCCTTGGAAGAGACCTGACCGAGGCTCTCTTCCGCCTGCTTTGCCAGCTCGTCGATCATTGCTTGCATGGATGTTCTCTCCTTCTCATTCGTGTTGTTCAGCGGACAGCAAAAAAAGCTTCGTCCCCTGCCGGGGCCTCTCGTAAGGCCCGGCAAAAGGGACGAAGCTTCAAAAATTTACAGCTCCGCGGTACCACCCGGTTTCCGCCCGGCCCACTCGGGAGCCGTGCGGCGCTCAAAACGCCGTAACGGGGCGCACCGTCCGGCCCTACTGCAAGGTTCAGGCCAGCCGCTCGGGAGCGAACTTCAGCCAGCGCCCGCACGGAAGCCCTCTCAGCCGGTGAAGCCTCTCTCTTTGCTGCGGTGCGCCTGCCTACTCTCTCCGTCGCTGCGTTTGGAGTATTCAGGTCGTGGTCATCAAATAACCATGAATCATCTTACCACATTTCGGGCCGGTTTGCAAGCGGCGCAGGCAGATTTCGAGGAATATCCGCGTTTTTCTTGCGTTTTGCTGGGGGATTTTTTTGCTGGCAGAGGCTTGCCGACAGCGGCAGGCTCTTTCCGTCGCCACCCCCGAGCCACGCAGGTTATCTGGCCAAGTTCCAAAATATCAGCGTACCAACACCGTAAAACGAACTTTGCCAAGGTGGCAAACTTGTGCCCAGCTGGCAAAGTAGGTAGTTTGCCAATCAGGGGAACTTTGCCACGTTGGCAAACAATCAATATTAAATGATGTATCGTTTAATTTATAGGAACTTTGCCACTTGTTCCACCGCAGTGAAGGAATCCCGTGGAATCCTGCCCGCTCTCGTGGCCCTGAGCGGCGCGGCGGCTCTTGGCAGAAAACCGCGCACTTCTTGATAAAAAACGCACTGCCGGGTTCCTTGACAGCCGCTCGGCAATGCGCTATAATATCCATAGAAAAGGCACTGTGACAAACGGTTTGGCCTCTTTCTAAGGATTTGGCTTTTTGAAAACCGTCACCTTGGCAGAGGTGGCGGTTTTACTTTTTGATCCGAATCGTGAACGTAAGTCCAAAGACATGGAACGTCAAAGTAATCGGCATCTTCTCACCTCCTTTCGGAAGTGAGAGACCAAACCGCCTGCCGTATGTACAGTGCCCCGCCGCTTTCCAGCGGCAGCACCAGTGTATCATAAACGCTGACAGAAAACAAGAAAATCCCCCACAAATGTGGGGGATTTTCTCATGTTCGCAATCTTTTACTTACTTCGCCAGCAGCTCCTCCGCCAGCGCATCCATCTGCGCCTCGGCAGCGGGGTTGGAGGCAGAGCGGAGGGTGACGACGGTGTCACAGACAGTGATGTTCTTCATGCCCTCCAGCTCGGCGCGCATGAGCTTTGCGGCCATGGGTGCCCAAGTGCCGTTCTCCATCAGGGCGATGGTGCGGCTCTGGAAGGCCTTGGTCTTCAGGTGGGTCAGCAGGTTCTCCATCGGCGGGAAGAGGAAGCCGTCGTAGGTGGCGCAGGCCAGCACGGTCTTGCCGCAACGGAAGGCCTCCGTGACGGCGTAGGAGACATCGACCCGGGTCAGGTCGATCTCCACCACCTTCGCCCCCTTGGCCCGGAGCTTGTCGGCCAGAGTGTGGGCGGCGGCGCGGGTGTGGCCGTGGATGGAGGCGCTGGCCACCAGGATCTTCTCCGGCTCCTCGGCCCTGTAGCTGGACCACATATCATAGTAGTTCAGGTATTTGCTGAGGTCGCCGGTGAGGACGGGGCCGTGCAGCGGGCAGATGGTGGCGATGTCCAGCGCAGCGGCCTTTTTCAGCAGGGCCTGCACCTGCGGGCCGTACTTGCCCACGATGTTCAGGTAGTAGCGGCGGGCCTCGCTGGCCCAGTCGGCCTTCTCGTCGAACTTTGCCACAGCGCCGAAGCGGCCGAAGCCGTCGGCGGAGAAGAGGACCTTCTCGGTGGACTCATAGCTCACCATGACCTCGGGCCAGTGGACCATCGGCGCAAAGACGAAGGTGAGGGTGTGTGCACCCAGCGAGAGGCTCTCGCCGTCCTTCACGACGACGCGGCGCTCCTTGGCGATAGCCTCCGGGCCGAAGAACTGCTCCATATACTGGAAGGTCTTGGCGTTGCCCACCACCTGCATCTCGGGGTAGAGGGCGGCGAGGCGGGCCACATTTGCGCCGTGGTCCGGCTCCATGTGGTGGACGACGAGGTAGGCGGGCTTCTCCCCTGCCAGCGCCTCGGTGACGTTTGCCATCCACTCGTCGGTGGCACGCACGTCCACCGTGTCGAGGATGGCGGTCTTCTCGTCCCGGATGATATAGGAGTTGTAGCTGACGCCGGTGGGCACCGGGTACTGGCTCTCGAACAGGTCAATGGTGGTATCGTCCACACCCACGCCAAGGATGGCGCTGCTGATATTCTTTACGCTCATAAGCACATTTCCTCTCTGCTGTTTTGTGTATGACATACCGCAGTCGGCAGTATTTTTCAAGAATCGTTCTTAGTATAGCACAGCCTGCCCCCTTCGTCAACTATTTATCAGGCCGGACGGCAGGCCGAGGCTCTACTCCTGTGGAATATAAGACCAAGTTCCAATATAATAACGTATCTATGTTATATATTCCATGTTGGTCAGTTTGGCCAACTTGCCTTTGCTGGCCAAGTTCCAACTTGGTCACCTCCGTCGAAGTTGGTCTCCTTGGCCAAGTTCGATTTTCGGCGATGCACCGCCGTTAATTTCCAACTTGGTCAGATACCCCGCCTGTCTCGGAGAGTGCACCCGGCAGCTCGTTCATGTCGTCGATCTCGAGGAGGGCGCTGGCGCTGGCCTCGTCGAGGCTCTGGACGCTGCGCAGCTTCCGGCTGATGGCGCGGCTGCGGACGCCGATGAGCTTGTCCAGCTCCTCGTCGGTCTGGCGCAGGCGCTGTTGCATCTTGGTGAGGCCCTGCCCGAACTTGTCGAACTCGGTCTTCACCGCGCCCAGCAGCTGCCACACCTCGCCCGAGCGCTTCTGGATGGCGAGGGTCTTGAAGCCCATCTGTAAGCTGTTCAGCAGGGCCGCCATGGTGCTGGGGCCTGCCACGTTGACCTGATAATCCCGCTGCAAGACCTCCAGCAGCCCGGCGTTCACCACCTCGGCATACAGGCCCTCAAAGGGCAGGAACAGGATGCCGAAGGCCGTGGTATAGGGCGGCTCGACGTACTTTTCCCGGATGTCCTTTGCCTCGCTGCGGATAACCATTTCCAGCGCGTGGCGGGCGTTCTCCACGGCCTGCGCGTCGCCGGAGGCGTAGGCGTCCTGCAGGTGGCCGTAGGTGTCGCCGGGGAACTTGGAGTCGATGGGGAGCCAGACACTGCCGCCGTCCGCGCCCGGCATCTTGATGGCATACTCCACCCGCTGGGTGCTGCCCGGGATGGTGGCGACGTTGGTGTCGTACTGCTCGGGGGCCAGAATTTCTTCGAGGATGGCCCCCAGCTGGATCTCGCCGAGGATGCCGCGGGTCTTGACGCCCGAGAGCACCTGCTTCAGGCCGCCCACATCGGCGGCGAGGGACTGCATCTCGCCCAGACCCTTGTACACCTGCTCGAGCTGCTGGTTGACGGCCTTGAAGCTCTCGGTGACCCGCTTCTGCAAGGCGTCCTGAAGCTGCTCATCCACCGTGTGGCGGATCTCATCCAGCTTGCGGGCGTTCTCGGCCTGAAGCGTCGCCATACTCTGGGTGACGGCCTGACGCAGCTGCTCCATCTGCTGGGTGTTGGCCTGCTCGAGGCTGCGCAGCCGCTGCTCAAGGATGCGCTGCTGGCTGTCCTGCCCCTGCCCCAGCGTGGTGCTCATCCCCTGCACGGCAGTCTGGAGCGTCTCGCTGACGCTGCGGATGGCGGCGTAGTTCTGCTGGGCCACGGCGTCCTGCCGGGCGCTGAAGTCCTTGGCCTGTGCGGCAAGCTGCTGCTCCAGCCAGCTCTTCAGGGCCTCGTCGTCCTTCGGCTCCTTCAGCAGGCGGCTGGTGCGAGCCAGCAGCACCGCCATCATCAGGCAGATGGCGACGAGCAGCAGGGTGTACACGAACGCAAGATATTCCATTTACTTTACTTCCTCAAATCTCAAAACTTCTTTGGTGGTGACCCTTTCCTCCCCGGCAAGGCCCACGCCGTCGGCCTCCATCTCCCCGCTCTGGTTGTCGTAGGGGTCGCTGCGGAAGCCCGTCATCGGCGGGTCAAAGGGGGCCTCGAAGGCGCTGTTGGCCACCATCCGGCCTGTGTCCAGACTGCCGAAATAGTGGCGGCGGAGCATCTCATCGCCCCGGCGTGCCATGGAGGAACCATAGGAGCAGTCGGCGTACATCCAGCCCTTGGGCGCGATGTAGAACCGTGCCCAGTCGTGGCAGCCTGCATCCCCCGGGGCCACCGCAAGGCCGCTCTCCCAGCGGGCCGGGATGCCCGCGATGCGGCAGAGGGTGATGAAGGTGAGGGCCATGATGCCGCAGTCGCCCCGGCGGCTGCGGGCGCAGTTCTCGGCGATGGACTCATGGACGAAATAGGAGGGCTGGAAGTGATACCGGACATTCAGGGTGACGTAATCGTAGATGCGCTTCGCCTTCTCCGCCGGGCTGGTGACGCCCTCGGTGAGCTGGGCCGCCAGCGCCCGCAGATAGGGCGTAAAGACGATGTGGGGCGCTTCCTCGCCGGTGTAGAAGTCCGGCTGCTCCGGGTCGGGCGTGAAGGAGAGCGGGTCGGCGTAGACCGCCGTTTCGCGGTAGCTGTACTCTGCGCCGAAGGTGCGGTTCTCGGCAAGGTCGGCCTCCCAGTACACGGTGCGCTGGGGCGCGTCCTCGGCGGCGATATGGCCGGGCGTCTCGGTGAAGGCGTCCAGCGTGATATGGCTCTGGGACGGGCAGGCGGCAGGCAGGGCCAGCCACGCCCGGACATGGACGGTGTCCCGGCCCTCGGCTCTCGCCTTTTCCAGCGCGGCGGCGAAGGCCTCGTCCGACATCCGGATGCTGGTGCGGAGGGTGATGTCGGCGCTGGCGCTCCCCTCCTGCATCATCTTTTCGCAGAGGCGGTGACGCTCCTCGTTCTTATTGTTGGGGGCGTCCGAGGTCTTTTTCCGGGCGGCGAGGTCGGCGTGGGTGGCCAGCAGGGTCTCGGCGAACCTCTCCTGATACCGCTTTTCCCCCTCCACGAACCGCCAGTCCATCCGGCCCTCCCAGTCGAGGGCGCGGAACTCCTCCGCCGTGAACCCCTTCACCCGCTCCTGCATCCGGGCGATGGCCTCGGCCTCCGTCCAGCAGTATTCCCCGGGCAGACGGCGCATGATCTCCTTCTGGACGGTCAGCGCCTCCCGCAGGGCATCCACGCCGTGGGGCGTGGGGTTCTCGGGCGGGACGTATCCCTCCGGCGCAGCGCTGCCGTTGGTGGCGGGGCTGTTCTGGGTCTTGGTCCAGTCCTCGGCCAACAGCCGGTCGATGCGGGCGATGGCCTCCTTGTAGTATCCGGCTGCCTTCAGCCGGGCGATGTCGTCGGGCAGGCCCACGTTCAGGCTGCGGATGCATTCATTCAAATCGTACATATCCTTTCCCTCTTTTCTTTATTCTTCCGAAACGCTCTTCCAGAATGCGGCGGCGTCGGCTACCCAGCCCTCCGCGTCGGTGCCCACGCCGATGCCGACGCCATGCTTGGCGTCGTCGTAGACCTGCACCCGGTTGGGCACGCCGTTGTCCCGCAGGGCCTTGGCAAGGGCCGGCCCCTGCAGCGGGTAGACGAAGGCCATGAGCATCTTGTCGTTCCGGCCATACCACAGGAAGGTGGGCGGGTAGTCCGGCGTCACCAGCTTCGAGACCGTGTAGGAGTAGTAGCGCCTTTCCAGCCGGTCGGTGTCCATCAGGAGATGGTAGGCGGGCTTTGCCTCCAGAAAGTTGTTGATGGGGTAGGCCAGCAGCAGTGCGCCGGGCTTCGGGACGCCGTAGCGGCCCCAGCCCTTTTCCTCATTGCCGAAGACGCCCGCGATCTGCCCGCCGGAGGAGTAGCCCAGCAGGGCGTAATCCTCGGTGGAGACGCCGAAGGTGTCTGCGTTCGCCAGCACGAGGCGGATGGCCCGGGCAAGGTCTTCCAGCGGGGCGTCGTCCCCGGCCTCGAGGCCGATGCGGTAGCGCAGGGAGAAGACGGCGTACCCCTGCTGGTGCAGCTCCCACGCCGTGGACACGCCGCCCCGCAGCTCGCCGCTGTAGTAGAGCGAGTTGCCCGACAGTACGATGGCGAACTTCGCCCCCGGCTGCTCTGCGGGGCAGTAATACAGCTCCGCGTGGGCACGGGAGGGCATGGCGGCGATCTCCTCCTCCGAATAGAGCGGGTAGGTCACCTGCACCCCGTCGTGGTACACCTGCGCCAGATAGTTCAGCCCCGCCGCGCAGGCCTCCGCCGATGTGTCGTCCACCACCTCGGCCAGCGTCTCATCGTCCCGGCTGGTGGAGAGCTTTTCGCAGTCCCGCTCCCATACATAAGTGTAGGTGTAGAGGCCGCTGGCCCGGATGTCGGGGTCGTCGCGGATCTCTTTCATGGTGGTCTGGGGCGTGATGCTGGCCGCAGAGGCCGGGAGAGCGAGGAGGCCGAGCATCAACGCAGAAGCAGTGAGTCGTTTCCAATCCATCTTCTTGTCTCCTTTTTTCGGAGCAGCCGAATTGCATTTTGCGGCAAAGAGGTCTATAATAGTTTCTGCCCCGAACGGGTATTTTCTCTATTGTATCACAACCGTGATGATTGTCAAAAAGATTTCTGCCCGGGAGGGGCTTTTTTCCATGCTGACCAATTACCACACCCACACCACCCGCTGCGGCCACGCCGAGGGCACCGAGGAGGAGTACATCCTCACGGCCCTGCGCTGCGGCTACAAGGTGCTGGGCTTTTCCGACCACACCCCGTGGGCCTACGCCACGCCCGGCTTCGTCAGCCATATCCGGATGCTGCCCGCCCAGCTGGACGACTATGTCCTGACGCTGCGAAGCCTGCGGGAGAAGTACGCCGACCGGCTCCATCTCCACATCGGCCTCGAGGCCGAGTATTTCCCGGCCTATCTGGGCTGGCTGAAGGAGGAGACCGAGCGGCTGGGCATCGAGTACCTCATCCTCGGCTGTCACTACGACACCACCGACGAGCAGGACGCCAAGGCCCGGCGCTTCGGCGGCAGCGCCTCCCCGGCCCACGGCAGACGGTACGCCGAGCAGGTGGAGCAGGCGCTGGAAACGGGGCTGTACCGGTATCTGGCCCACCCCGACCTCTTTTTGAACCGGATGACGGCCTTCGACGCCGAGGCCGAGAAGGCCTGCCGGGAGGTCTGTGCCGCAGCGGCGCGGCTGGACATCCCCCTCGAGTACAACATGGCGGGCCTGACGCTCCAGCGCCGCCCCGACGGCTCGCTGGGCTACACCCGGGACGAGTTCTGGCGCATCGCGGCGGAGTATCCGGTCAGGGCCATCGTGGGCTGCGACGCCCACGCCCCCTCGGAGCTGGACGTCGTCCCCCTCATCGAGGAGAAGAGGGCCTTTCTGCAGGGGCTTGGCATCCCGGTGCTGGACACCCTGCCGGGGCTGGAGTGAGAAGCCATTGCACAGACAGGCCGCATCTGCTATACTGGGATAAGAGGAATGGTGCAGGGCGCATTGGGGCGCTCTGCCGGGGAAAGTATCATGAGCAATATCACTGTCCGGCCGATGACGCCGGAGGACTGGGCCGCTGTGTCCGAGATCTACTTGGAGGGCATCGCCACCGAGCACGCCACCTTCCAGACCACCTGCCCGCCCTACACGGCGTGGGACGCCTTCCACATCAAGGAATGCCGCCTCGTCATTCTGGACGGCGGCGAGCTGGCGGGCTGGGCCGCGCTGCGCCGCATCGACCCCCGCTGGTGCTACCGGGGCGTGGCCGAGGTGAGCATCTACGTCGGCGAGAAGTTCCGGGGCCGGGGCCTCGGCTCCCGGCTGCTGACGGCCCTCTGCGAGGCGTCGGAGCAGGAGGGCTACTGGACGCTCCACTCCACAGTCTTGCAGGACAACACCGCCAGCCTCGGCCTCCACACCAAGTGCGGGTTCCGGGTCGTGGGGCGGCGGGAGCGGATTGCCCGGGACTGTCATGGCCGCTGGCTGGACACCTACCTGATGGAGCGCCGCGCCAGAGCCAATGAGCCTGCGGGGTATAAGAAATTATAAGAAAAGAGCTGCTGTATATGACGTACAGCAGCTCTTTTTTGTATAGAACAAGCCCTTTACCACTCATTCTCCCCTGCGTCGGCATCGGCCACGCGGGTGCGCTGGAACATACTCTCCAGCACGGCGCAGTATTTGTCGGCCAGACAGACGATGATGGCCTCCCGGCAGGTGGGCACATGGCGGAAGGTCAGGGGCCACATATGGCTCGAGATGATGTTCTGCTCCTTCTTGGTGATGGCGAAGCAGCGCTCCGCGTTGACGCAGGCAGAGCCGGGGTGAGCGAAGCCGTGCATCTCGAACAGACGGCGCAGGCCGTGGAAGGAGCTGCGCTTGTGCCAGTCGTAGAGATAGAAGTCGTGGAGGAAGGCCCCCACGGCCAGCGATGTCTCGTCCGCACCCAGATGGAAGCGGCGGTTGAGCCAGAAGCTCACCAGCACCACGTTCTTGCAGTGCTGGTAGGTGGTCACATCGCCGTGCTGGATAAACTCCCGCATCCGCTGCACCTCGGGGTGCTGGTCGTATCGCATCAGGATGGCGGAAAGACGCTGGCGCTCCAGATCAGAAAGCTGCATTGAAAAGTTTCCTTTCTTTCCATCATAAAAGGCTCTCCCCTTGGGAGAGCTGGCGCGTGAGCGCCTGAGAGGGCAAGGACGCTGACGGAGAAGCACAGACACAGCGATAGCTTCGCTCTGACAAAGAGACAGCTTATCGCTGCACGGCGGCTCTTGGGCGACAAGCTTGCCCTCTCCGTCACCTACGGTGACACCTCTCCCAAAGGGAGAGGCTTACGAGCGAAGCTGCACCGGGTTCGAATTTCCGAAGTTCTCGGCCTCGGTGGGGTTCGAGCGCCGGAGGTTCAGGTCCACGAGGTACTGCTTGCCGTCGCCCAGCTCTTCGAGCTGCGCCAGCTTGGCTTTGGCGGAGGCCTCGTCCGGATACCACTGGATGAGGAAGAAATTCTCCGCCTCCACGCCGTAATAGAGCCACTGGCCGTCGGCGCGGAGCAGGTCGTCCAGATGGTCCACCTCGTCGCCGTCGGTCAGGCCGAGGCCCTCTTCGGCGTAGATATTTTCCGGCTCCACCTGCAGCACTTCGATGACCTGAATGGCGCTCTGGAGGTACTCGTCCTGCGAGATGCTCTTGTCGGACAGCTCCCAGCCCGTCAGGAATGCCTGCATCAGCAGGTCTTTGACCGAGATCTTCTTTTCCATGTACGTTTCCTTCTTCCTCGTTTGTTTCCGCTGACCAGTATACCCTTAAATCTTGGGCAGGTCAACCATAAAATTATGAATTTTTTGTAGGAATGTCCAATTCACCGCAGGTCGAACCCGAACGTCCGCCCCAGCCACTCGAGGCAGAGCGTCACCCAGCGGGCGCGGTGCCGGTCGGCGGCGTCCACCTCGGCGGTGCTGATGCTGGTGCCGTGGACCCCCTGCTCAAAGAGATGCGCCTCGCAGGCCACGCCCGCCCGCCGCAGGGCCGAGAGCAGCAGCAGCGTGTTCTCCACCGGGACAGTCCTGTCCTCCATCGTATGCCAGACGAAGACCGGCGGTGTGTCGGGGGTGATCTTGTCCTCCAGACCGAAGGACCTCTGTGCGGCGGCGTCCTCACTGCCCGCCAGCTGGACGAAGCTGCCCCGGTGGGCATACTCCCCCGCCGTGATGACCGGGTAGCCCAGAATGACCGCGTCGGGCCGCTGCTGCGCCGTCTCGCCCGGGATGTCCAGTACTGCGCCGGACAGGGCCAGATGCCCGCCCGCCGAGAAGCCGCAGACCGCTATTTTATCCGGCAGGATATGCCATTCCTCCGCGTGCTGCCGCAGCAGCCCCAGCGCCTCGCTGAGCTGGCGGAGGGGCCGGTAGTCCCGCGCCCCTTCCCCCACGCTGTAGGTCAGCACGGCGGTGTGATAGCCCGCCGCCGCGAACTGCAGGGCCACCGGGTCGCCCTCCCGGGGGCTGACGTGGCTGTATCCTCCGCCGGGCACCACCAGCACCAGAGGCCGCTGCTTCACCGTGGGCATGGCGTCCAGCGACGCCCGCAGGCAGACGGTCAGCGTCCCGCCGCCCTCAAGTTCCAGCTGTATCTGCTGCATCGTTCCGTTTTCCTCCTCTTTTATACAGATCACTCCGGCCCATTATACGGCTTCGGCAGGGCAAAGTAAAGCCAAACGCCGCCCCGCCGGGAAAGTTTTTTGAACTTTTTATGAAAGCCCTTGATTTTTATTTCCCACCGGTGTATATTAGCACTCGAAAGTTATGAGTGCTAAGTCCCCGCGAGCAGTCAACCGCTCCGGGTGCTGGCATTGAATCTGATAAAAAGAGGTTTTGTATTATGGCGAAAAAAGAATTTCAGGCCGAAAGCAAAAAGCTGATGGACATGATGATCAACTCCATCTACACCAACAAGGAGATCTTCCTGCGGGAGCTGATCTCCAACGCTTCGGACGCCATCGACAAGCTGTATTATAAGAGCCTGACCGACCCCTCCGTCGGCATGAACAAAGGCGATTTCCGCATCCTGCTCACCCGCGACAAGGACAGCCGCACCCTTACCATCTCCGATAACGGCATCGGCATGACGAAGGAGGAGCTGGAGCAGAACCTCGGCACCATCGCCCACTCCGGCTCCCTCGACTTCAAGAAGGACAACAAGGACGAGAACATCGACATCATCGGCCAGTTCGGCGTCGGCTTCTACTCCGCCTTCATGGTGGCCGACAAGGTGACGGTCATCTCCAAGGCCTACGGCTCCGACGAGGCATGGCAGTGGGAGTCCAGCGGTGCGGACGGCTATGAGCTGGAGCCTGCCCAGAAGGAGACGGCGGGCACCGACATCATCCTCCACATCAAGCCCGACACCGAGACCGACCACTACGACAACTTCCTCGACGAGTATGGCATCGTGGCCATCGTCAAGAAGTACAGTGACTATGTCCGCTACCCCATCCAGATGGAGCGGGAGAAGAGCCGTCAGAAGCCCGAACCCGACCCCAAGCCCGAGGATTACAAGCCCGAGTGGGAGACTTACACCGAGCTGGAGACCCTGAACAGCATGGTACCCATCTGGAAGAAGCAGAAGAGTGAAGTCACCGACGAGGAGTACGCCAGCTTCTATAAGGATAAGTTCAACGACTACGCCGACCCCGCCCGGGTCATCGTCAGCCGCACCGAGGGCACCGCGAACTACAACGCCCTGCTCTTCGTGCCCAGCCACCGCCCCTACGACTTCTACACCAAGGACTACGAGAAGGGTCTGGCCCTCTACGCCTCCGGCGTCCTCATCATGGAGAAGTGCGGCGACCTGCTGCCCGACTACTTCAGTTTCGTCAAGGGCATCGTGGACAGTCAGGACCTGAGCCTGAACATCAGCCGTGAGATGCTGCAGAAGGACAGCCAGCTCAAGCTCATCCACAACGCGCTGGAAAAGAAGATCAAGAACGAGCTGCACGCCATGCTGGCCAACGACCGCGAAAAATACGAGAGCTTCTGGAAGGAGTTTGGCCGTCAGCTGAAGTTCGGCGCTTACTCCGACTACGGGATGCACGCCGAGCTTCTGCGCGACCTGCTGCTGTTCTGGTCTGCCAAGGAGCAGAAGATGGTCACGCTGCAGGAGTACGTCGAGAAGATGCCCGCCGAGCAGAAGTACATCTACTTCGCCGCAGGCGACTCCACCGACCGTCTGGCCAAGCTGCCCGCCGCCGAGCTGGTCATGGACAAGGGCTATGATGTCCTGCTGCTGACCGAGGATGTGGACGAGTTCTGCCTGCAGATCATGCGCACCTATCCCCGCAAGGATGCCGAGGGCAAGGACGGCACCGTGGAGTTCAAGAATGTCAACAGCGGCGACCTCGGCCTCGAGACCGAGGACGAGAAGAAGGCCGCCGAGGAGGCCAACACCGCCAACAAGGCCCTCTTCGACGCCATGAAGGACGCTCTGGACGGCAAGGTCAAGGAGGTCAAGGTCTCCACCCGCCTGAAGGATCACCCCGTCTGCCTGTCTGCCGACGGCCCGCTGTCCATCGAGATGGAGAAGGTCCTCTCCAAGCAGCCCGGCAGCGAGGGCGTCAAGAGCGACAAAGTTCTGGAGCTGAATGTCAACCACCCCGTCTTTGCTGTGCTGAAAGCCGCACAGGAGGCCGGCGATACCGACAAGCTCAAGAAATACAGCGCCCTGCTCTACGCACAGGCACAGCTCATCGAGGGCCTGCCCGTGGATGACCCCGCCGCCTATGCCGAGGCCGTGTGCAGCCTGATGCAGTAATGCGTTTCCGGCCGGAGGGCTTTGCTCCCTTGCTCTCCGCCCGACATCATACTCTCTTCCCTTAATATCCTTTCATCGAAGTGCCGCGTTCCGCCCTGCCGACGGAGCGCGGCCTTTATTTTTTCTCCATATCATCCCTCCGCCTCCGTCGGGGCGCAGCGGGCAGAGGTTTTTGTGCAGTTACACAATGCTTTTTCGGTTTCGAAAAAACTTTTGTCTCAGTTGCATTTTATCCCGGAGCTTCGCTCCGCTCCCCCGTCGGGCAGCCCCAGCAGGGCTTTTTTGCAACTTTTCATTCAGATGCAACAATAAGACATGGTTTTTTGGGGGCAAATCCTTTACTATAGGGATAGAAGCGGGTGGTCCCCGCGCCACCCGGAAGTAAAACGTATCTGTCAGGAGGAAGATTCCATGATGAAGTCCATTCCCGTATGGAAGCAGGAGCTGTCCGGCGGCACCCACGCCGCGCGCCTCGCCTCCCTGTATTGCTGCGCACCCGCCGAGACGGCCTCCGAGGCCGCCCGCTACGCCGCCGTGCTGGACGGTCTGGAAAAGACCTTCGGCCCCCACGCCGAGGCCGGTCTTTACAGCGCCCCCGGCCGCACCGAGATCGGCGGCAACCACACCGACCACCAGCACGGCCGTGTGCTGGCCGGCAGCGTGAACATCGACATGATCGCTGCCGCCGCCCCCAACGACAAGGGCCAGCTCCGGGTCCAGAGCGAGGGCTACGACCTGTGCATCATCGACCTCGACGACCTCGAGGCCCGCAAGGAGGAGGAGAACACCACCGCCTCCCTGCTGCGCGGCGAGTGCGCCGCCTTCACCCAGCGGGGCGCAGCGCTCACCGGTCTGGATGTCTACATCTCCTCCAACGTGCCCAAGGGCAGCGGCGTCTCCTCTTCTGCCGCTTTCGAGGTCCTCATCGGCGTCATCCTGAACGACTGCTTCATGGCCGAGAAGGTCTCCCCCATCGTCATCGCCCAGATCGGCCAGTGGGCCGAGAACGTCTACTTCGGCAAGCCCTGCGGCCTGATGGACCAGATGGCCTCCAGCGTGGGCAACATCATCACCATCGACTTCGCCAGCCCCGCCAAGCCGGTCGTCGAGCCGGTGGCCGTAGACTTCTCTAAGGCGGGCCTTGCCCTCTGCATCCTCGACTCCGGCGCAGACCACGCCGACCTGACCGATGAGTACGCCGCCATCCCCGCCGAGTGCCGCGCCGTGGCCGCTGTCTGCGGCGGCGAGGTGCTGCGGGATGTCCCCTTCGAGACCTTCCTCGCAAAGCTGCCCGAATGCCGCAGACAGTGCGGCGACCGGGCCGTCCTCCGCGCCTTCCATATCTACGCCGACAACGACCGGGTGGCAAAGCAGGTGGCGGCTCTCCGCGACGACGACTTCGACACCTTCCTCCGCCTCGTGAACGAGTCGGGCCGCAGCAGCTGGGAGTACCTGCAGAACGTCATCCCCGCAGGCTACAAGGAGCATCAGGAGGTGGGTGTCACCATCGCCGCCGCAAAGCATCTGCTGGGCGGCAAGGGTGCAGTCCGCGTCCACGGCGGCGGCTTTGCCGGTACGGTGCAGGCCTTTGTGCCCGTCGAGATGCTGGCCGAGTTCAAGGCCGGCATGGAAGCCATCCTCGGCGAGGGCCGCTGCCACGTCCTCTCCATCCGTCCGGAGGGAGGCGCTGTCCTGTGATCTCCACCGCCATCCAGCAGCTCGTCAACTATGGTCTGGACACCGGGCTTATCCTGCCCGACGACGAGATCTACATCCGCAACCAGCTCCTCATGACCATGCAGCTCGACAGCTTCACCGAGCCGGAGGGTGAGGTCTGCTACGCCGACCTCGAGAGCATCCTGAAGGCGCTGGTGGACGATGCCGTGGCCCGGGGCGTCTGCGACGACAGCCCCACGGCCCGCGACCTCTTCGACACCAAGCTCATGGGCGTGCTGACTCCCCGCCCCAGCATCGTGCGGGCCAACTTTGAGGAGCGGTATGAGACGGACGGCCCGCAGGCCGCCACCGACTGGTTCTACCAGTTCAGTCAGGACACCGACTACATCCGCCGCTACCGCATCAAGCGGGACCTCAAGTGGGTCACCAAGACCCCTTACGGCGACCTTGACATCACCATCAACCTGTCGAAGCCCGAAAAGGACCCCAAGGCCATCGCGGCGGCAAAGCTCGCCCCCCAGAGCGCCTACCCCAAGTGCCAGCTCTGCGTGGAGAACGAGGGCTATGCGGGTCGGCTGAACCATCCCGCCCGCGAGAACCACCGCATCATCCCGCTGACCATCAACGACAGCGCGTGGAATTTCCAGTACAGCCCTTACGTCTACTACAACGAGCACTGCATCGTCTTCAACAGCCAGCACACCCCCATGAAGATCGAGCGTGCCACCTTCCGCAAGCTGCTGGACTTCGTGGCCCTCTTCCCCCACTACTTCGTGGGCAGCAATGCCGACCTGCCCATCGTGGGCGGCAGCATCCTGAGCCATGACCACTTTCAGGGCGGCCACTACGAGTTCGCCATGGCCAAAGCCCCCATCGAGAAGGCATGGGTCTTCCCCGGCTTTGAGGACGTGGAGGCCGGCATCGTCCACTGGCCCATGAGCTGCATCCGGCTGACCTGCGCCGATGACGAGCGCCTCGTGGAGCTGGCCGACAAGATCCTGACCGCATGGCGGGGCTACACCGACGAGAGCTGCTTTGTCTACGCCGAGACCGACGGCGAGCCGCACAACACCATTACCCCCATCGCCCGGATGCGGGATGGCCGGTTCCAGCTCGATCTGGTGCTGCGCAACAACATCACCACGCCGGAGCATCCGCTGGGCGTCTACCACCCCCACGCAAAGCTCCACCATATCAAAAAAGAAAACATCGGCCTCATCGAGGTCATGGGTCTCGCCGTCCTGCCCAGCCGCCTGAAGGCAGAGATGGCTGATGTGGAGGCCGCTCTCGCGGCCCACACTCCCGCCGCCGAGTACGGCGAGAGCATCCAGAAGCACGCCGAGTGGGCGATGGACATCCTCGCCCGTCACCCGGAGCTGAACGCCGAGAACGTCCACAGCATCGTACAGGACGAGGTCGGCCACGTCTTCGAGCAGGTGCTCGAGGACGCCGGCGTCTACAAGATGGACGCCGCAGGCCGCGCAGGCTTCGAGCGGTTCCTTTCTACGATTTGATCCAGCAAAAAAGGCTGTTGCTTTTGCCGCAACAGCCTTTTTCTTTATAACTTTTTACTGCTTGCCAAGCTGCCAGAACGCCACGGCGCTGGCGGCGGCGACGTTCAGCGAATCGACGCCGTGGGACATGGGGATCTTCACGGTATAGTCGCAGGACGCGATGGTGCTGGCGGCCAGACCGTCGCCCTCGGTACCCAGCACGATGGCAAGCTTCGGCTCTCTGGCCAGCTGCTCGTCGTCGATGCTCACCGAGCGGTCGCTGAGGGCCATCGCCGCCGTCTTGAAGCCGAGGGCGTGGAGGACGTCCATCCCCTTCTCCGGCCAGTCTGCCGGGCTGTCGCCCAGCTGCCCCCAAGGCACCTGAAACACCGTGCCCATGCTGACCCGGACAGCGCGGCGGCAGAGCGGGTCGCAGCAGGAGGGATTGATGAGGACGGCGTCCATGTTCAGCGCCGCCGCCGAGCGGAAGATCGCCCCCACATTGGTGGAGTCCACGATGCCCTCCAGCACCGCCACCCGGCGGGCGTCCCGGCACAGCTCTTCCACCGGGCGGGGCGCGGGACGGCGGAATGCGCAGAGCACGCCCCGGGTCAGCTCAAAACCGGTCAGCGCCGCCAGCAGCTCCCGGTCGGCGGTGTACACCGGCGCATCGCCGCAGCGGCTCAGGATGCCCGCCGCCGGGCCGGTGATCTGTCGGCGCTCCATCAGCAGGGACACCGGCTCATAGCCTGCGTCCAGCGCCCGGTCGATGACCTTCGGGCTTTCGGCGATGAAGATGCCCTTCTCCGGTTCGAGGCGATTGCGCAGCTGGTTCTGGGTCAGCCGGGCATAGGGGTCCAGCTCCGGCGCGTGGAAATCCGTGATCTCGATGATGTTGGGCATACAGACAGCCCCTCCTTCTCCTGCAAATGCTGTTTTCTGTGTATTATACCATGAACGCAGTGAAATGGTATAATTGCGCATCCAAAGCCGGTTGCCACGCAGCTCCGCAGGAGCAAGCGGCGAGGCGCTGCGCATAAAACTATAATATCGCGTTAGCGATATTATACCACAGTCTGCGCCGCATTGCAAAGCGTCGTGCATCCTGCGATACCCGCCCGGAATCGTCATTATTGATAAAAAATATCCCACAGTTTTTGACAAAACGCCAATTTTGCGTTATAGTATGGCATGGAGTTATTCTGGATATAAGGAGGAAGCTTTTATGCCATCTCTCAAACATCACGGACAGATGTCCGAAGCCTTCATCACCGCCCTTTTTCTCTCCGTCTCGGGCGGTCTGCAGGACGTTTATACTTATCTCTTCCGCGGCAAGGTCTTTGCCAACGCCCAGACCGGCAACATCGTGCTGATGTCGGTCCATGCCTTTGCGGGCGAGTGGGGCGAGGCCCTGCGCTATCTGGTCCCCCTGTGCGCCTTTGCGCTGGGCATCTTCGCTGCCGAGTTCATCCGCCTCAAGCTGAGGGAGATGCAGTGGCTCCACTGGCGTCAGCTGGTGGTGCTGTTCGAGATCCTGCTGCTCTTCGTCGTGGGCTTTCTGCCGCAGGAGCTGAACCTGCTGGCCAATTCCATCGTCTCCTTCTCCTGCGCGATGCAGGTGCAGGCCTTCCGCAAGGTGAACGGCTACGCCTTCGCCAGCACCATGTGCATCGGCAACCTGCGCAGCGGCATGGACTCTCTCTGTGCGTGGCTGGTGGGCGGCAACGCCAAGGCCTTCGGCAAGGCGGTGCACTACTTCGCCATCATCTTCCTGTTCGCGCTGGGTGCAGGCATCGGCAGCGTGGCCCTGCTCCCCATGGCAGGCCGGGCCATCTGGCTGTCCTGCCTGCTGCTGGGCGTGAGCTTCTGCCTCATGTTCCTCAAGGAGGACATCGAGGAGCTGGAGCAGCTGGAACAGATGGAAGCCCACAAAAAATAATTGCGCCGAGGCCCCTCGTATGCTATACTATAAAGTGTTTGTGTGACTCTCCGGCCTGCCGCACCACCGGGGTGCCGGAGTTGAAGTTGTAAAAACAGGAAGAGGAGCATTCCATGAAAATAGGCTTTGACAACGCGAAATATCTTCAGATGCAGTCCCAGCACATCCGGGAGCGCATCGCACAGTTCGACAACAAGCTCTACCTCGAGTTTGGCGGCAAGCTGTTCGACGACTACCACGCCTCCCGCGTGCTGCCGGGCTTTGAGCCGGACTCCAAGCTGCAGATGCTGCTGCAGCTCAAGGAGCAGGCCGAGATCGTCATCGTCATCAGCGCACAGGACATCATCAGCAGCAAGGTGCGCGGCGACTACGGCATCACCTACGACCTCGACGTCCTCCGCCTCATCGACGCTTTTCAGGGCATGGGTCTGTTCGTAGGCAGCGTCTGCGTGACCATGTACACCGCCGCCCCCGAAGTCGAAGCCTTTGAGCACAAGCTGAACAGCGTGGGCGTGCGCACCTTCCGCCACTACAAGATCCCGGGCTACCCCAACGATGTGGCCCGCATCGTCAGCGACGAGGGCTACGGCAAGAACGACTACATCGAGACCCAGCGCCCCCTCGTCGTCATCACGGCCCCCGGCCCCGGCAGCGGCAAGATGGCCACCTGCCTGTCCCAGCTCTACCATGAGCACAAGCGGGGCATCAAGGCGGGCTACGCCAAGTTCGAGACCTTCCCCATCTGGAACCTGCCCCTCAAGCACCCGGTCAACCTCGCCTATGAGGCCGCTACCGCCGACCTGAACGACGTGAATATGATCGACCCCTTCCATCTGGAGGCCTACGGCGTCACCACCGTCAACTACAACCGCGACATCGAGATCTTCCCGGTGGTCAATGCGATGTTCGAGCTGATCGCAGGCAAAAGCCCCTACAAGTCCCCCACCGACATGGGCGTGAACATGGCAGGCAACTGCATCGTGGACGACGAGGTCTGCCGCGAGGCATCCCGCAACGAGATCGTCCGCCGCTACTTCAAGGCCCTCTGCGACCAGAAGACCGGCAAGAACGTGGACGGCGAGCTGTTCAAGCTGGAGCTGCTGCTGAATCAGGCCGGTCTGGCCGTCGGCGAGCGCCCGGTGGAGAAGCAGGCCCATGCCGTGGCCGAGCGCACCGACGGCGCGCCCGCCGCCGCCATCGAGCTGCCGGACGGCACCGTCGTCACCGGCAAGACCGGCCCCCTGCTGGGCGCGGCCTCCTCTGCCCTCCTGAACGCCCTCAAGAAGCTGGCCGGCATCGATCAGGAGATCGACCTCGTCTCCGCCCGCGCCATCGAGCCGATCCAGACCCTCAAGACCAACTACCTCGGCAGCCGCAACCCCCGCCTGCACACCGATGAGATCCTCATCGCGCTGTCCAGCTCTGCCGCCGAGAATGAGACTGCCGCCATCGCGCTGCGGCAGCTCTCCAAGCTCAAGGGCTGCGATATGCACTCCACCGTCATCCTGTCCAGCGTAGACACCGACACCCTCAAGCGTCTGGGGATGTACCTCACCTGCGAGCCTGCCTATGAGCAGGAGGACCGCAAGTACCACAAGCTGTAAGCGCCTCTGCGCATGACAAAAGCCGCTCTGTACCGTTTTTCGCAGTACAGAGCGGCTCTTTCTTTTGCTCGGGACGCTTTTCAGACGTGGGAGAGGCTGGGCGCACCGCCCGCGATCTCCTCAGCCGTCAGGGGCTTCGGCGCAACGGGGGCGTTCAGACGCTCCTTTGCCACCGCCAGCATCAGCTTGATGCGGTTCTCCTGATTGACCTTGGTGGCGCTGGGGTCGTAGTCGATGGGGGTGATGTTGGCGCTGGGGTACAGGGCGCGGATCTTATTCACCATGCCCTTGCCCACGATGTGGTTCGGCAGGCAGCCGAAGGGCTGGGCGCAGACGATATTGCCGTAGCCGCCCTGCACCAGCTCGATCATCTCGGCGGTCAGCAGCCAGCCCTCGCCCATCTTCGCGCCCAGAGAGATGACCCCCTCAGGCTTTTCCACCAGCTCCTTGAAGGGGCCGGGGGCGTAGAATCCGGCCTCCGATTCCGCTTTGAGCATGGAGCGCTCCACGCTGTCCAGCCAGTTGAGCAGCTGGTCGGTGCCCATCTTCATGGCCAGCTTGCCGCCGTAGAGGACGTGATCCTCGCCCATGTTGAAAATGCAGTACTGCACAAAGCCCATCAGGCCCGGGAAGTTGACCTCGCAGTCCTGACTTTCGAGGAACTTCTGCAAATCGTTGTTGCCCAGCGGGCTGTACTTGACGTAGATCTCGCCCACGACGCCCACTTTGACCTTCGGCACGCGGGTGACGGGGATGGAGGCGAAATCCTTGGCGATGAGGGGGAAGGTGTGCTTCATCTCGCGGGAGGTGAAGCCCTTGCCTGCCAGCAGTACCCGGCCCAGACGCTCCACCCAGAGGTCTACCATCCTGTCGGCAGCGCCCTTCTCGTTCTCGTAGGGGGCCACCTGATTGCGGAGGGCGCAGAGCATATCGCCGTAGAAGACGCTGGCGATGGCACGGCGGGCCAGCGGCAGGGTCATCTGGAAGCCGCTGTCCTTCTCGAGGCCCGAGAAGTTGAGGCTGGCCACCGGGATATTGGGGTAGCCTGCCTTGACCAGCGCCTTGCGGAGCAGATGGATGTAGTTGGAGGCACGGCAGCCGCCGCCCGTCTGGGTGATGAGCAGGGCCGTATGCTCGAGGTCATATTTGCCGCTGTTCAGCGCATCGAGGAACTGGCCGATGACCAGCAGCGCCGGATAGCAAGTGTCGTTGTGGACATATTTCAGGCCCAGCTGCGCCACAGCGCTGCCGCAGTTGCCCAGTATCTCGCACTTGTAGCCGTCGTAGCGCAGGGCGTATCCCAGCAGACGGAACTGGGTAATGGCCATGTTGGGGATGAGGATGGTGTGGGTCTTCTTCATCTCCGGGGTGAATTTAGGGTAATTGTATTCCATAGGTTCCTCCTATGAGGTTACTTCTTATCTTCGTCCCGCTCGTCCAGCGCAGCGAACAGGCTGCGCAGGCGGATATTGACCGCACCCAGATTGGTGATCTCATCGATCTTGAGCTGGGTGTAGAGCTTGCCGCCCTCCTGTAAGATCTCGCGGGTCTCATCGGTGGTGATGGCGTCCACGCCGCAGCCGAAGGACACCAGCTGCACAAGATCCATATCCTTCTGGGTGGTGCAGTACTTGGCGGCGGCATAGAGGCGGCTGTGGTAGGTCCACTGGTTCAGCACGCTGGTGGGGAACTTCTCCACCCGGTTGGAGATGCTGTCCTCGGTGACGACCGCCGCGCCGTGGCGGGTGATGAGGTGGTCGATGCCGTGGTTGACCTCCGGGTCCACATGGTAGGGACGCCCGGCCAGCACGATGATGCGCCTGCCCTGACGGCGGGCTTCATCGATGATCTCGCTGCCCTTGACCCGGATCTGTGCCATATGGGCCTCGTACTCGGCGTAGGCGGCGTTGGCAGCCTCCTGCACCTCCTTCTCGGAGATGCCGCCGAAATACTTGGGCAGGATCTCCTTCGCCATCTTATGGACGAAGTCCTTCGGACGGTGGATGCCGACGTAGTCGTAGATGAACTTCTGGCCCTCCAGCTCGGGGCAGTTCCCGGCCAGCACCTCGGGGTAGTAGGCCACGACGGGGCAGTTGTAGTGGTTGTCGCCCAGCCCCTCGTCGATGTTGTAGGTCAGGCAGGGGTAGAAGATGGCATCCAGATGCATCTGGGTCAGGGCCTTGATGTGGCCGTGGCTGAGCTTGGCCGGAAAACAGGCGGTGTCACTGGGGATGGTGGCCTGACCGGCCAGATAGAGGCCGCGGCTGGACACCGGGCTGGTGTGGACGGCAAAGCCCAGCTTTGTCCAGAAAGCGTGCCAGAAGGGCAGCAGCTCGTACATATTCAGGCAGAGCGGGATGCCGATGGAGCCGCGCTTACCGGGCACAGGCTTATAGCCTGCCAGAAGCTGCTGCTTGTAGGCGTAGAGGTTGAGGCTGTTGTCCTCGCTCTTGCCGGTGACGGGCTTATCGCAGCGGTTGCCGGAGATGAACTTGCGGCCGTCGGCGAAGGTGTTGACGGTGAGCTGACAGTGGTTGCCGCAGCCGCCGCACTTGACGCTGACCACCTTCTGGTCGAAGCGTTCCAGCTCCTCCTCGCTCATCATGGCGGAGGCGGTCTGGCCGTTCTTGCGGCACTGGCGCAGGCCGAAGAGGGCCGCGCCGTAAGCGCCCATCAGGCCGGCGATGTCGGGGCGGATGACCTCGACGCCCATCTCCTTCTCGAAGGCGCGGAGGACGGCTTCGTTGTAGAAGGTGCCGCCCTGCACGACGATCTTCCGGCCCAGCTCCTCAGGGCTGGAGGCGCGGATGACCTTATACAGCGCATTCTTGACGACGCTGATGGACAGGCCTGCCGAGATGTTCTCGATGGATGCGCCATCCTTCTGGGCCTGCTTGACCGAGCTGTTCATGAACACGGTGCAGCGGCTGCCGAGATCCACAGGACGGTCAGCAAAGAGGCCGAGGGCCGCAAACTCCTTGACGTCGTAGCCCAGCGCCTGCGCAAAGGTCTGCAAAAAGCTGCCGCAGCCGGAGGAGCACGCCTCGTTCAGGAAGATGTTGCTGATGGCACCGTCCTCGATCTTGAAGCACTTCATGTCCTGACCGCCGATGTCGATGATGAAGTCCACGTCCGGCATGAAGTATTTCGCCGCCGTGAAGTGGGCCACCGTCTCCACGAGGCCGAAGTCGCAGCGGAATGCGTTTTTCACCAGCTCTTCGCCGTAGCCGGTGGTGGTCACGCTGGCCACCTTGAGGCCGGGGTGCTCTTTATAGAGCTTCAGCAGCTGCTCCCGGATGAGGGGCAGCGGGTTGCCGAGGTTGGGCTGATAGTTGGTGTAGAGGATCTGACTCTGCTCGTCCACGACCACCAGCTTGACGGTCGTCGAGCCGGAGTCGATGCCGATGTGCACCGGGCCGCACTGGGCGCTGAATGCCACCCGGGGCACGCTGTGGGACATATGGCGGGCGTGGAAAGCCTCATACTCCTCCTTGCTGGCGAACAGCGGCGGCTCGCTGGCATAGGTGGCCGTGGCGGCGTACTCGTCCAGCGCGGCGGCCACGTCCGACAGGACGAACTCCTTGTCGGCGTAGAGGGCAGCGCCCAGCGCGACATAGAGCAGGCTATGCTCGGGGCAGGTGCCGGTGACGCCCAGTGCCTCATCGAAGCTCTTGCGCAGCACGGTGCTGAAGGTCAGCGGCCCGCCCAGATAGAGGATGTTGCCCTGAATGGGGCGTCCCTGCGCCAGACCGGCGATGGTCTGGTTGACCACGGCCTTGTAGATGCTGGCGGCGACGTCCTCGGTCCTCGCGCCCTGATTGATGAGGGGCTGCACGTCGCTCTTGGCAAAGACGCCGCAGCGGGAGGCGATGGTGTATGTACGGGTGGCCTGTTCCGCCGCCTTGTTCATCTCATCTGCGCTCATCTTGAGCAGGGTCGCCATCTGGTCGATAAAAGCACCCGTACCGCCGGCACAGCTGCCGTTCATCCGGACTTCGGTGCCGTTGGTCAGGAACAGGATCTTCGCATCCTCACCGCCCAGCTCGATGACGCAGTCCGTCGCCGGGACGAACTTTTTGACCGCCACGCGGGTGGAGAACACCTCCTGCACGAAGGGCACGCCGCAGCTGTCGGCCAGACCCATACCTGCCGAGCCGGAGATGCTGAGCAGCGCTTTCCGGCCGTGCAGCTGCTCTGCGTCGATGCGGCGCAGCAGCTCCTGCGCCTTCTCCAGAATATGGCTGTAGTGGCGCTCGTATGTCGAATATAAAAGGGTATCGTTTTCATCCAGCACCACGCACTTGATGGTAGTGCTGCCGATGTCAAGACCTACTCTCACAGTTGTTTTTCCTCCTGAAGGACAATGCACTCTCCCTCTGCGCGCAAAGCGTTCCTGCCCGGGCAGAAGTTGTTTGCTAACGAATCAAATACTTGACCCGCATACACAGATATTATAGTCCAAATCCGTCCGACAATCAATCATTCGGGATTATTTTACACCTTAAAAACAGTAAATTCTTCTTCTAAAGTTAAACATTTTGTTAAATCTGCAAACTTTTCTGGGGATTTTCCGCCGTTTCTGCTAAGATTCTTTACCGTCCGTCAATTTTGCAGCGCTCCCCTCCCGCTCTCCTGCACAACGCAAAAGGCATCTGTCCTCTGCCCTACCGGCAGCAGTACAGATGCCTTTTTTCGTTCAGTATCTCCGCAGCAGGAGGATCTCCTGCGCTGCCCGGCTGGCGAATCGCGCCGCCCGGATGGCCTCTCCCTCACCGGAGTGCAGCACCAGCTCCGGCGGGATGGCCTCGCCGGAGGACAGCGGGAAAGCCACCTGCGCCCGGGTGCCGCCGCCGGGGCGGGCAGTCAGGGTCAGCTTCCAGCCGGCGCGGCGGCAGATGAGCCTGCAAATACGCAGGCCCAGCTTTGCGCCGCTGAGGAAGCGCCGGTTGTTCTCGATGGGGTCTTCTTCCCTCAGGCCGCAGCCGTCATCCTCCACCCGGAGCACAGCACCGGTCTTTTTCTGCTTCAGGCTTACCCAGACCCTTCCGCCCGGGTCGCAGGCGCACAGGGCGTTGGAGATGAGGTGGAGCAGCAGCTGCTCTGCCTCGTCGGGTGCTCCCATGACGACACAGCGCCCGACGCCCTCCCGCTCGGTCATGAGCTGGATCTCCAAGGACTTCTCGATGTCCGGGGCCATCCGTTCTGCCTTTTCCAGCAACTCGATCACATCGAAGGGCTGCAGTTGGCACGGCTCTCCATTTTCCAGCCGATAGAGCAGCATGGCGTTGTGTACGGTGCGGCTCACCCGGGCAGACTCTATCTGGATGTCCGAAAGCGCCTGCCGGGTGGGCAGGTCGGCCGACGCCAGCAGATGCATCTGAAGATATTCCCGGTTCTGGTCGATGATGCCGAGGGCATGAAAGCACACATCCTCAAACTCCCCTTGGGGGGAGCTGCCTGCTCCATCGTTTCGCCTGCGCATTCTGCTCTACCTCCGCGTCGTGTGGTCAGCCTTCCTGCTGACTCAGTTTACTTTCCAGCGCATAGATCAGGCGGCCGATGGTCACCCGCTTGCGCTCCAGGCCATACTCTTTCCGAAAATCCAGCCATGCCTGCGTGCCGGTCGCGTCCAGCGTATCCAGCAGCCGCCGGAGCGCACTGTCCACCGCCGCGATGGTCAGGTGATGCTCCTGCGCCACCGCCCCGAGGATCTCCTTACGGATGGCCAGACGGTGGTCGGAAGCCATCATCACCCGGACGGCACCGGTCAGGTAGCGCTTGTTGGCGTCGCTGGTGTTCAGGCCCCAGCTGCGGTAGATGCGCTCGCAGCGCTTTTCCAGACTCTCCGCCGGGCTGTGGGCCGGGGCACGCAGCTCCCGCAGCATATCCTCCAGTGTGGCCTGACGGATGAGGTAACATGCATCCTCCTGACTCAGGCTCTCCACGGCGGCCTTCTCATTCCGTCCGTCGTCCCGCAGAAGCACCAGAGGCTTGCGGGCCAGACCCCGCAGCCGGGGCAGGAACTGGATGCTGTCCACATCCTCGAGCCTGCCGCCCAACACAAGAACATCCACATCGCCCTGCTCGAGCCGACGCAGCAGCGTCTGGCTGGTGCGGTAGCCGGTGCAGCGGATGGCCGGGTTGCACTCCTCAAGATAGCGCATCCAGACCCGCATCTCCCGCGGGTCATAGCTGGCCAGAGCGACGCGCCAGACAGCTTCCTGTTGTTCCTCAAAGCTCACACGACGCGCCCCCTTCCCGCAGGACTTCTGCCGCCGCTGTCTGTGGATACCAGTTGGAAATGGCATCCCGCCACAGCTCCGGCTGGACGGAATTCTCGTATAAAAATCGCAGCAGCCGCGCACATTCTTCCTGTGGGGCCGGGACCCATGCACGGGCGGCGTCCGCCGAGCCGTCCCTTGCCATCGTCCGGCTCACGCTCAGCCAGCAGCCCGGCCCTGTCGGCTCCAGAGAGCAGACGAGAGTATATGCCTCCTGATATGGCTCCAGCTCCGAAAATCTTCTGACCAATGGGACATTTTGTTCCATTCTGCTTCCTCCTTGCCCCGTCTGCCCGGCCCATTCTTCCGCCGGACAAATTTTTACACATTCTCCTAATATAATATTGTAGAAAGGGCAAAAAGCAGATTCAACTTTTACTTTGCGTCATATTTCGTCGAACCCTGACGAAATTCAATTTTAAAATTCAACGCTATACCAAGGATACCATCCACAAGGCCAAAAATCAAGAGATTTCCGGCTCATTTTCCGCATTTCAACGCTTTTCTGCTCCGTGCGCGGCGCATTTCCATCCTTCGGCAGAAATCACAGAACTTGGCACCCGTTACGACATACTTTGTTCACATTATTCTGATAAAATCATACAGATACTACGTTTTCCCGCTCCGTCCACAGACGCCGGGCGGAATAGGCCGCAGACGCTCCCCGTCCTGCTGCCGGAAAGGCAGGCCAATGCTTCAGCTTATCAACATCGAAAAGAAATACACCACCGGCGATCTGACACAGGCAGCGCTCAACGGGGTCAGCCTCAACCTCCGCGACAGTGAATTTGTCGCCATCCTCGGCCCCAGCGGCTCGGGCAAGACCACCCTGCTCAACATCATCGGCGGCCTTGACCGCTACGACAGCGGCGAACTTATCATCAACGGCATCTCCACCCGCCGCTACACTGACCGGGACTGGGACTCCTACCGCAACCACACCGTCGGCTTCGTGTTCCAGAGCTACAACCTCATCCCCCACCAGACCGTCCTCGCCAACGTCGAGCTGGCCCTGACCATCTCGGGCGTGTCGGGGGCCGAGCGCCGCCGCCGTGCTGCCGAAGCGCTGCAGCAGGTGGGTCTGGGCGACCAGCTCCACAAGCGCCCCACCGAGATGTCAGGCGGACAGATGCAGCGCGTGGCCATCGCCCGCGCCCTTGTCAACAACCCCGACATCCTGCTGGCCGACGAGCCGACCGGCGCACTGGACAGTGAGACCAGCATTCAGGTCATGGAGCTGCTGAAGGACGTCGCCAAAGACCGTCTCGTGGTCATGGTCACCCACAACCCCGAGCTGGCCGAACAGTACGCCAACCGCATCGTCCGCCTGCGGGACGGCCTCATCACCGACGATACCCGCCCCTTCGAGCCGGACGACACCAAGCTTGCCCCGCCCATCCACAAAAACATGGGCCGCTCCTCCATGTCCCTGCTCACCTCGCTGGCCCTGAGCTTCAACAACCTGCGCACCAAAAAGGCCCGCACCCTCCTCACCGCCTTTGCAGGCAGCATCGGCATCATCGGCATCGCCCTCATCATCTCCCTGTCCGCCGGCGTCAACGCCTACATCGCCGACATGGAGCGCTCCACCCTGAGCGAATACCCGCTCCAGATCCTGAGCAGCGGCGTGGACATCACGAGTTTTCTGTCCTCGGGCAGCAGCGACGGCACCACCGCCACCGGCCTGCCCACCGATGAGGACGGCAAAAAGGACACCTCCGGCGGCGTAGAGGGGATGGTCTCGGTGCGCCAGCTCATCACCAAGATGGTATCGGGCCTGACCTCCAACGACCTCACCTCCCTAAAGAAGTACCTCGAGAGCGACGAGTCCACCATCGCAGAGGACGCCACCTCCATCGAGTATTCCTACAGCGCCCAGCCCCAGATCTACCGGCAGGACGCCGACGGCAGCGTGCATCAGGTCAACCCGGACTCCACCCTCTCGATGCTGGGTCTGGGCAATTCCGGCTCCAGCTCCACCTCCGTCACCAGCAGCCTCATGAACAGCGTGGGCAGCAACACCAGCGTCTTTTACCAGCTGCCCGCCAACAGCGATCTCTACCGCTCGCAGTATGAGGTCAAGGCCGGGCGCTGGCCCGAAAAGCCCACCGAGTGCGTCATGGTCCTGAGCAAATACGGCACCGTCACCGATTACGCCCTCTACTCCATGGGCCTGCGGGATTCTGCCGAGCTGGACAAGATGATCCAGCAGTTTGCCCAGAACCAGAGCGTCGATGTGCCCAGCGATTTTCGCACCTACAGCTACGACGAGCTGCTGGGCCTCAAGTTCAAGCTGGTGAACAGTGCCGACACCTATGTCTACGATGAAACTTACAAAGTCTGGAAGAGCAAGGCCGACGACAAGGAGTATATGCAGCAGCTGGTGGAAAACGGCGAGGACATCACCATCGTGGGCATCGTCCAGCCGGACTACACCGCCTCGGCCTCTATGCTCACCTCCGGCATCGCCTACCCCGCCTCCCTCACCGAGAAGGTCATGGAGGACGCCGCCGACAGCGACATCGTGAAGCAGCAGATGGCCGACCCCACCACCAACGTCCTCACCGGCGAGAGCTTTGGCAAAGCCGAGAGCATCCGCGACTTCGACCTCGCAAGCCTCTTCTCCATCGACACCAATGCACTGAAGGATGCATTCCAGTTCGACGCCGCTGCCCTCGATTTCGACCTGAACGGGGCTTTCGACCTCAGCAGCGGCAGTTTCGACCTGAGCAGCCTGCTGGACTTCTCCGACTTCTCCCTCAACATCGACGAGCTGCCCGACATCGACCTCAGCGAAGCCCTCTCCGGGCTTGACCTTTCCGTCTCGCCGGAGGCGCTGCAGGACCTCGTGCAGAAGATCTTTAAGGACTACAAAAAATATATCATCGGCAACGGTATCCTCAACTTCAAGAATTGGAGCTTCTCTGCCTACCTCAAGACCGAGCGGTTCCAGAAGCTGCTGGCCGAGTCCATGAAGGAGCTGGTAGACCCGGACAAGCTGCAGGGCCAGCTTTCGGAGGCGCTGCAGGCCACCATCCGGACCGTGATGGACACCTACTCCGACCAGATCACCGCTGTGCTGAAAGAGCAGCTCGACGCCGCCCTCCAGAAGGGCATCGTCACCTTCCAAGATCAGATCCAGACCCAGCTCAAGACGGCCATCCAGCAGAACATCGGCAAGCTGAGCAGCCAGATGGAGGGTGCCATCAAGATCGACTCGTCGGCCTTCCAGAAAGCCATCCAGCTCAACATGACCACCTCCGAGCTGACGGAGCTGATGCGCTCCACCCTCCGCTCCTCCTCGGCCACCTACGAAGCCAATCTGACGGCCTTCGGCTATGCAGATGAGGACGCCCCCAGCCAGATCAAGATCTACCCGAAGGACTTCGCCAGCAAGGCGGTCATTCTGGAAAAGCTGGACGCCTACAACGCAGGGATGTCCGCGAAGGGCGAGGACGAAAAAGTGGTGCAGTATACCGACCTCGTGGGCACCCTGATGACCAGCGTGACCGAGATCGTGAACATGATCAGCAGCATGATGGTGGCCTTCGTCTCCATCTCGCTGGCCGTCTCCTCCATCATGATCGGCGTCATCACCTATATCAGCGTCCTTGAGCGCCGGAAGGAGATCGGCATCCTCCGGGCCATCGGTGCCTCCAAGCGGAACATCTCCGAGGTGTTCAACGCAGAGACCTTCATCATCGGCCTCTGCTCGGGCATCATGGGCATCGTCCTCAGCGAGATCCTCCTCATCCCCGGCAATATCATCATCCAGAAAGTCTCGGGCACCTCGACCCTCGTGGCCGCCCTGCCCGTGGACGCGGCCCTCTTCCTCGTGGCGCTGGCCACCCTGCTGACCATTCTGGCCGGCATCATCCCGGCCCGCGGCGCAGCCAAGAGCAACCCCGTCAAGGCCCTGCGCTCCGAGTAAATCTCCCCAGATTCCATTCCCGGTATCCTTTCCGCTCCGGCGGCAGGGATACCGGGATTTTTTGCCTGTTTTCCCTCTGTGCACATCCGTTAGCTTGTATCCATCCCACATGAGAACGTATTTTTGGGTCTTAAAAGTTACAAAAAGGTACGGTCGCGCCGGGAGTTTCCGGTAGTTTCCGGGAACTGCCGGAAATCTGTTTCCGTTTTGCTTTGCGGGCAGATCAACCTGCACAAAAGAGGGTTGATTCATTATGCACTTCTGCCAAAAGTGTTTCAGAGTTATTGATTTATTCCACAAAATGTGCCATACTATAGTCACTGAAACCGTTCCCGACATCGTTCCCATACAGTTTCAGAGAAAAAACCGTTTTCGACAAAAAGAGAGGGGTCTCCCGGAATGCCGAATCTGACCATCAAAGACATCGCACGGCTGAGCGGCTGCTCGGTGAGCACCATCTCCCGGGTCATCAACGACCGGCCCGATGTGCGGCCCGAAACGAAGGAGAAGGTACTTCAGGTGATGCGGGAGTCGGGCTTCGTGCCCAACACCAACGCCCGTCAGCTGAAGATCCAGCAGTCCCGCAGCCTCGTCTTCGTGGTCAAGGGCACCCGGAACCTCTTCTTCTCCGACTTTCTCGTCCAGCTGCAGCGGGCCGCGACCCTCTACGGGTACAACGGCATCGTCTCCTATCTGGACGAGAACGCCAACGAGATCGACGCCGCCGAAAAGATCCTCCGGGAGATCAAGCCGAAGGGAATAATCTTCCTCGGCGGCAGTGTGGCGAACTTCCGGCAGGGCTTCTCGAACATCACAGTGCCCTCGGTGCTGGCCACGCTGGTCTCTGACGAGCTGGACTTCCCGAACCTCTCGATGGTGGGAGTGGACGACCGGGCTGCGGCCCGCACGGCCGTCTCCCACCTCCTCGCACAGGGACACCGGAAGATCGCCGTGCTGGGCGGCCCGGCCACCAGCTACCCCAGCCGGATGCGCCGCCTCGGCGCACAGGAGGCGATGGAGGACGCCGGGCTGGCCTTCGACGACCGGCTCTATGGCCTGTCAAACTACGATTTTGAGTCCGCCTATCACGCCATGAACAGTCTGCTGGCCCGCCGGGCCGAGTTCACTGCCCTGTTCGCCATGAGCGACGTCATCGCCTTCGGTGCCATCCGGGCGCTGGTAAGCGCCGGGCTTCGGGTACCGGAAGATGTCTCGGTCATCGGCTTCGACGGCATCACGATGTCCCGCTACTGCGTGCCGGTGATGACCACCATCGTCCAGCCCAGCGAGCAGATCGCCCTCCAGAGCGTCGAGCTGCTGATGCGGCAGATCGAGCATGGTGCCCCGGCCCAGAAGATCACGCTCCAGCCCGAGCTTCAATTCGGCGAAAGCGTCCGGGCCATCTGAGTTATTTCGTCTCATTTCCGCCGCGGGGCGGAATGTATATATCACATGATGAAGAAGGAGAACAATTATGAAAAAGATGATCTCTCGTCGTAACTTCCTGAAGGCCGCTGGCGTTTCTGCCGCTGCTCTGGGTCTGGCTGCCTGCGGCGGCTCTTCCAGCAGCACTGCTGGCTCCACGGCCAGTTCCACCGCCGCCTCTGCCGCTCCCACTGCTTCCGGTAAGGTCTACTACCTGAACTTCAAGCCCGAGCAGGATCAGGATTGGCAGGATCTGGCCGCTGAGTACACCAAGGAGACCGGCGTGCCTGTCACCGTCGTGACCGCAGCTTCCGGCCAGTACGAGACCACCCTGATGAGCGAGATGGAGAAGAGCGAGGCCCCCACCCTGTTCCAGGTCAACGGCCCTGTGGGTCTGGCAAACTGGAAGGATTACTGCTACGACCTGTCCGGTAGCCAGCTGTACGGTGAGCTGACCAGCGACTCCTTCGCCCTAAAGGACGGCGACGCCGTCACCAGCATCGCCTACGTCATCGAGACCTACGGCATCATCTACAACAAGGAGCTGCTGACTGCCGCCGGTTACACGCAGGACGACATCAAGGGCTTCGCTGACCTGAAGAAGGTCGCCGACGACATTCAGGCCCGCAAGGCTGAGCTGGGCGTCGATGGTGCATTCACCTCCGCCGGTATGGATGGCTCTTCCGACTGGCGCTTCAAGACCCATCTGGCAAACCTGCCCATCTACTACGAGTACAAGGCTGACGGTATCGGCTCCACCGACGCCATCAAGGGCACCTACCTCGACAACTACAAGCAGATCTGGGATCTGTACATCACCGACTCCACCTGCGACCCCAAGCTGCTGGCTTCCAAGACCGGCAACGACGCTGTTGCTGAGTTCGTGGGCAAGAAGGCCGTCTTCTATCAGAACGGCACCTGGGCTTACAATGACGTGAAGGATCTGGGCGACGACAACCTCGGTATGCTGCCCATCTACATCGGCGTTGAGGGCGAGGAGAACCAGGGCCTGTGCACCGGTTCCGAGAACTTCTGGTGTGTCAACAACACCTCTTCTGAGGAAGATATTCAGGCCACTCTGGACTTCCTGTACTGGTGTGTCACCTCTGAGGCCGGCACCAGCGCGATGGCTGACAAGATGGGCTTCGTCATCCCCTTCAAGAAGGCTAAGGACTCCACCAACCCCCTGATCACCATTGCAAACCAGTATGTGGCCGACGGCAAGACCAGTGTGGACTGGTGCTTCTCCACCATGCCTTCCGAGGAGTGGAAGAATGGCGTCGGCTCCGCTCTGACCGCTTACGCCGCAGGCACCGGCGACTGGAATGCTGTCGTCACCGCCTTCGTGGATGGCTGGGCTAAGGAGTACAAGCTGGCCAACGGCTAAACACTCTCTTTCTTCCGCAACAGTTTGACTAACGGGGGCGGGCGATCGGTTCGCCCGCCCCCTTCTTTTTCGGGAGGTATATCATGCAAAAGGCCATCAGCAAATACTGGCCGGTGTTCGTCCTGCCCACCCTGCTGGCGTTCATCATCGGCTTTATCTGGCCCTTCATCTGGGGCGTCTACCTGTCCTTCCAGCGGTTCACCACTGTCAGCAAGACCACCTTCGTGGGCTTGCAGAACTACCTCAGCGTCTTCTCGGACTCCACCTTCCTTCACGCCTTCGGCTTCACGGCGGCGTTCACCGTGGTGTCCACCGTCCTCATCAACGTCTGCGCATTCGCCATCGCACTGGTGCTCACCCGGGGCATCCGGGGCACCAACCTCTTCCGCACCGTCTACTTCATGCCGAACCTCATCGGCGGCATCCTGCTGGGCTACATCTGGCAGATCCTGCTGAACGGCGTGCTGGCCAACCTCCAGAAGCCTCTGCTGGCGCTGGATGCCAAGGCGGGCTTCGTGGGTCTGGTCATCCTGATGTGCTGGCAGCAGATCGGCTACATGATGATCATCTACGTCGCGGGCCTGCAGAGTGTCCCCGGCGACCTCATCGAGGCAGCCAAGATCGACGGTGCCAACGACCGTGAGATCCTCTTCAAGATCAAGATCCCGATGGTCATGCCCAGCGTCACCATCTGCACCTTCCTTACCCTGACCAACAGCTTCAAGCTCTTCGACCAGAACGTGGCTCTGACCGCCGGTGAGCCTGCAAACGCCAGTGAGATGCTGGCCCTGAACATTTACAACACCTTCTACGGCCGCTCCGGCGCTCAGTGGAAGGGCATCGGTCAGGCAAAGGCCGTGGTGTTCTTCCTCGTCGTCGTGGTCATCTCGCTCATCCAGCTTAAATTTACCCGCTCCAAGGAGGTGCAGCAGTAATGCCGAAAGAGAAAAAAATGTGGGACAACGTCCTCACCGTCATCATGAGCCTGCTGTGCCTGCTCTGGATCTACCCCATCGTCCTTATCCTGCTGAACAGTCTGAAGAAGGAGGGCACCTTCACCACCTCCACGGTCTTTAAGCTGCCCACTGCGGAGACCTTCGCAGGCCTGTCCAACTACATCTACGGCGTCACCAAGATGGGCTTCCTGTCCAGCCTCGGCTACAGCCTCGTCATCACCGTGTCCAGCGTGGCCCTCATCCTGCTGTGCTGCTCCATGACCGGCTGGTATCTCACCCGCGTGAACAATAAGCTCAGCAAGTTCATGAACCTGCTCATCGTCTTCTCGATGGTCGTCCCCTTCCAGATGGTCATGTTCACCCTTTCCAAGACCGCTGATACCCTCAATCTGAATACCCCGTGGAACATCTGCATCATCTATCTTGGCTTCGGTGCCGGTCTGGCCGTCTTCATGTTCACCGGCTTCATGAAGAGCGTCCCCATGGAGATCGAGGAAGCCGCCATGATCGACGGCTGCAACCCCATCCAGATCTTCTTCAAGGTCGTCTTCCCCATCCTCAAGCCCACCATGATCTCCACCGCCATCCTTGAGACGATGTGGGTCTGGAACGACTACCTGCTGCCCACGCTGGTGCTGGACATCAAGAAGTACCGCACCATCCCCATGGCCATCCAGTACTTCCGCGGCGGCTATGGCCGCGTGGAGCTGGCTCCCATGATGGCCTGCATCATCATCGCCATCATCCCCATCATCATCCTTTACATGACCTGCCAGAAGTACATCATCGAAGGTGTCGTGGCAGGTGCAGTCAAGGGCTAAGACAAGGAGGTTTCATCCATGCGTGCGAGCGGCATTCTGATGCCCGTTTTCAGCCTGCCGGGGCCTTACGGCATCGGCACGCTGGGAGGCGAAGCCTTCGCCTTTGTCGATTTCCTTGCGGCTGCAAAGCAGACCTACTGGCAGATCTTACCCATCGGCCCCACAGGCTACGGGGACAGCCCCTACCAGAGCTTCTCTGCCTTTGCAGGCAACCCCTACTTCATTGATTACCGGCTGCTGGCAGCAGATGGTCTGCTGACGGAGGACGAGCTTCCCTCCCCTCAGCCCGCAGAGCGCATCGATTATGGCGCGCTCTACCAGCAGCGGCCCGTCGTCCTTCGCAAGGCGGCGGAGCGTCTGCTGGCGGCCCCCACTCCGGCCTACAAGGCCTTCTGCGAGGCCCAGAGCGACTGGCTTGAGGACTATGCCCTCTTCATGGCCGTCAAGGCCGAGCAGCAGCAGGCCGGACTTTCCGACTGGCCCGATGACCTGCGCACCCGGGAGCCTGCGGCTCTCGCCGCCGCCAAGGCGCGGCTGGCCGCTGAGGTGGACTACCACAAGGCCGTGCAGTTCTTCTTCTACACCCAGTGGAATGCCCTCAAGGCCTACGCCAACGGCCACGGCATCCAGCTGGTGGGCGACATTCCCATCTACGTCAGCCCGGACTCCAGCGACCTTTGGACGCGTCCGGAATTGTTCCAGACCGATGGAGCCGTCCATCTGACCAATGTGGCCGGGTGCCCGCCCGACGCCTTTGCCGCCGACGGCCAGCTCTGGGGCAACCCGCTCTACGACTGGCCCCGCCATGAGGCCGAGGACTTCCGCTGGTGGAAACGGCGTATCAAGCACGCCACCTCCATCTACGATGTCGTCCGCATCGACCATTTCCGGGGCTTCGAGAGCTATTATTCCATCCCCGCCGGGAACAAGACCGCTGCGGGCGGCCACTGGGAGAAGGGACCTGACCGGGCCTTCATCGACGCCATGCACAAGGCGCTGGGCGAGGGCGGCATCATCGCCGAGGACCTCGGCTACCTTACCCCCGAGGTCAAGACCATGCTGGCCACCAGCGGCTACCCGGGCATGAAGATCATGCAGTTCGCCTTCGACAGCCGCGAGCCGGGCAACTATCTGCCCTACACCTACCCCCGCAACAGCGTGGTCTACACCGGCACCCACGACAACGTGACCACCGAGGGCTGGCGTCAGAGCGCCAGCCCCGAGGACGTGGCCTACGCCTGCCGTTACCTGCGCTGTACGCCGGAAGACCTCACCGAAGCCATGATCTGCGCCTGCCTCTCCTGCGTGTCGGATATGGCCATCATCCCGCTGGCCGACTGGCTCCATCTGGACGCCGAGGCCCGCATCAACACCCCCAGTACGCAGGGTGCGAACTGGCAGTGGCGGCTCACCCAGCCGCTCACCCCAGCCCTCAGTGCCCACATCGCCGCGCTGACCGCGCTGTACCACCGCGTACCGGGCGAGGAACTCTGAGCTTTCCCCATTCTCCGCTTCATCCTGATAGCAGCAGCGCCCCGCCTGCCTCTCCCTTACCGGAACGCAGATGGGGCGCTGCTGTTTTCTGTGTTTTCAGCGAAATTTTAACACAACATTTTTTCGGAGCCTTTACCGGGGCATCTTCTTTATATTTTAGCGTTTTTCCGTCCGTTTCGCTTGATTTTTGTGCTTTGGTGTCCCAAATCCCGTTCCGATTCTGTTTCCGCGCTCTCTTGTTGTTTTTCGGCAGTTATGCTATAATCCAGATAGTTTAGTCTCCGTCTCCGGCGGAGCGTATGTGTGAAAGGAGCATTCCCCCTATGGAACTTACATATCAGAGTCCGATGATGCCGGCTGCTTATGCCGTCATCTCTGCCGACGAGATGACCTACATCGACGGCGGTGCCCTTCAGATCGGTTCTTACCTCATCGAATTTCACCCCGAGAACCTTCTCACTGCCGCTGTGAACTTCACGGTCAACTTCGCCCAGCTGATGGGCAAGGCTGCCCTTACGGCGGCCGTGGGCGGCCTGCTTCTGATGCACGAGGACGGCCTGACCCTGTCCCAGTCCGTCTCCTATTACTGGGACGGCCAGAGCAAGGCCGGTAAGGTCGGCACCGTGGTCGTCGGCGGTCTCGCCGGCTGGTACGGCGTCCTCAAGGGCATCCAGATCTATAACACGGCAAAGTCCCTCTACATCGAGCTGAAGAACGCTTACGAGCAGACCAAGGCCAACCGCGCAGCGGCACAGGCCGGCGTTCTGGCGGCTGCATAAGCGCTTCTGCCTGACCCGATGGAGCGATAGAAAGGAGTCGTTGTATGAAACGTATCCAGATGCCTTCTTCCTATGCTGTTGTGACGGAAGAAGAAAAGGAGCTTCTGGGCGGCGGCGGAGCCTTCCGCGACGCTTGGGACTCATTTACGGACCACCTCCGCCTCAATGATTTCTTCTTTAGAGGCGGGCTGCTGTCCCTTTCCATTTCGTTCATCCCGATGCTGCTGTTCAATGTGGTCAAAGCCGGATTCCATGTGGCAGAAAACGTCCACACCTTCCTGTTCGGCGGCCCCAGCAAGGCAGCGACGGACATCGAGAACTACAGAAATGATATGCACGCTCTGCGCGAGGACATGAAAGCCCAGCGCCTGTGAGCTTCCCCCAAACGAAACGATGCCCTGCGGCGGTGGGTCTCTACCATGCCGCAGGGCATTTTCTTTGTGTTCACAGGACCTGCATCGCCCCCTGCTCCCGCAGACAAAGCAGATAGCAGCAGCCCGGGCCGAAGATGGATTCCATTGCGGCACAGTAGCGCTCCACCAGTGCATCCGGCACAAAGGCCTGTATCGTCCCGGCAAAGCCGCCGCCCTGCATCCGCCATGCGCCCCCGCTCCCTGCGAGGATGCTCTGGCTGAGGGCCAGCGCCGCCGATAGGCCCTGATGTTGGGGCGAGGCGGCGCAGTAGACGTTCTGACAGAGTTCAAAGGAGGAGTGGCCGCTCGCCTCCACCAGCCGGACAAAGGCGGCGAAGTCCCCCGCCGTGAGCGCTTCTCTCTGGGCAAGGGTTCGGGCGTTCTCCTCAAAATAGTGGATGGCCCGCAGCACGGCGCGGTCGCCGCAGCGCTCCCGCAGCCGGGGCAGCTCCTGCCAGAAGCGGGCCTCGCTGACCTCGCCCAGCACCTTTCCGCCCAGACAGGCCGCCACAGCCTCCATCTCCTTCCGGATGGCCGCGAACTCGCCGGTCAGCTCGCTGTGGCTGGCCCGGGTGTCGGTGACGCAGAGGGTCATCCCCTCCGGCAGGACACCGTCGGCGTGGATCTTTTCGATCTTTGGCGCAGCCGGGTCGGCAAAATCGGCAAAGAGGACACCGCCCACGGCGCTGGTCAGCTGGTCCAACAGGCCGCTGGGCTTTCCGAAATAGGCATTCTCCGCAAACTGGCAGATCCGGGCCAGCGCCGGGGCATCAAGGCCGCAGCCATACTCCGTGTTGAGGATGACCGCCATCCCCATCTCAAAGGCCGCCGAGCTGGAAAGCCCCGAGCCGCGGAGCACATCGCTGGCTGTGTAGGCATCGAAGCCGCCGATGCCGAACCCCTTGGTGCGGAAGCCATCGGCGATGCCCCGGATGAGGCTTGCCGAGTGGGTGCTCTCGCCCTGCTGCGGCTCGGCCTCGGTCAGGTCGATGACGTCCAGTTTGTTGAAGCCCCGGGATTTGACCCGGATGAAGCCGTCCTCGTTCCGGGACGCCACCGCCACGAGGTCAAGGGTGACAGCGCCCGCAAGGCCGTAGCCGTGCTGGTGGTCGGTGTGGTTGCCGCCCAGCTCGGTGCGCCCGGGGGCAGAATAGACCCGCACCTGCCGCCCCGGCCCATAGTAAAGTTCGAACTGGTCGAGTGCCGCGCAGTAGCGGCTGCGCTGACGGTCAAGCACGCTCTTGCTGCCGCCGTAGAGCGCGGCCAGCGCGGCGTCCCGCCTTCCCGCTGCGATCTCGTCTCTGAGCTGTCTGCTGGTTGCCATCCAGAACCCCTCCCCTGCGCTCTCTGAAATGTTCGGTTTGTTACCGCTATTGTAATGCATCCGGTGCCATTTTGCAATTTCAACCCGCAAAAAAAGTAATTTTTGGTGTCCAGCCCAAAGAATAAGATGTACTTTTGTTGAATTTGCAGGGGCAAATGTGGTATACTTTGGCTATAGAGCCAACAGGCAGGAGGGAACCGCAATGGCAGACGTCTATAAACAGTCCTTCAAACAGAATTACACCAACAACATCGAGCTGTCCATCTTCAACTGCGGTCTGGAGCGCTGCGCTCCGGGGCAGACATGGGGACCCGGCATCCGGGACCACTACCTCATCCATCTGGTCGTCTCCGGCAAGGGGGTATTCGAGGTCGGCGGGCGCACCTACGAGGTGACGCCGGGCGATCTGTTCTTCGCCCGCCCCAGCCAGCTCATCCGCTATACGGCCGACGAGACCCAGCCCTGGGAGTACAGCTGGGTCGGTTTCAACGGAGCCTGCGCCCATAAGCTGGCCGCGCAGCTGCCCTTTACGGACACTGCCCCCGTCCACCATACGCAGGACCTTGAGGGGATGCGGACTGCCCTGAGCAGCATCTACTCCTCTCGCGGATTGCAGCCGCAGGATGAGGCCGCAATGGTGGGCTACCTCTACCTGTTCATCTCCGCCCTGATGCGGGAGACCAGCGAGAGCCGCCCCCACAGCACCTCTTCCTCCAGCCAGTACGTCCTGAACGCCATCAAGTACATCCAGTTCAACTACTCCCACGACATCTCCATCGACGACGTCGCCAAGAGCGTCGGTGTCTCCCGCAGCCACCTCTACCGGGTGTTCATGCTCAACGTGGGCAAAAGCCCCATTGATTACCTGACCGAATACCGGGTCAACGAGGCCTGCAAGCTGCTGCGGGGCGGCACCCTGTCCATCGCCGAGGTGGCGGCGTCCGTGGGCTTCCTCGACCAGTTCTATTTTTCGCGGGTGTTCAAGCGCGCCAAGGGTGTGCCGCCCAGCAAGTATATGACTTCGCAGGCTGACGCAGACGTCCAGCCCGCCCCTGACGAGACATAAGGAGAAATTCATCCATGCCCTTACAAAAAAATCAGCTTCTCACCCTGCGCATCGAGCGCCTTTCCAACGACGGCAGCGGCGTGGCCCATTCGTCGGAGGGCGAGGCCGTCTTTGTCCCGGGCACTGCCCCCGGCGACGAGGCGCAGGTGCGCATCGTCAAGGACTGCGGCCGGTACGCCTTCGGCATTCTGGACAAGCTGCTCACCCCCTCGCCGGACCGCATCCCGGTGGACTGCGCGGTAGCCGGCCCCTGCGGCGGCTGCAGCCTGCGGCATCTGGATTATGCTGCCGAACTGCGTGCCAAGCAGGAGAGCGTCGCCGACGCCTTCCGCCGCATCGGCGGGCTGGATGTGCCTGTGCTGGACGCCCTCCCCTCCCCTGAGGTAGACCGCTACCGCAACAAAGTCCAGTTCCCGGTGGGCCGCGATAAGGACGGCGCACCCTGCATCGGTTTTTACGCCGGGCGCACCCACCGCATCGTCCCCTGCCCCGACTGCAAGCTGCAGCCCGGCGTCCTGAACGACATCGGCAACACCCTCTGCGCCTTCTTCGCTGCCCACGGCATCCAGCCCTATGACGAAGAGCGCGGCAAGGGCCTCGTGCGGCACATCTTCCTGCGCCGGGGCGCACACAGCGGCCAGATCATGGTCTGCCTCGTCTGCACCCGCCCGAAGCTCCCCCACAGCGATGAGTTGGTAGCTCTGCTCCGGGAAAAGTTCCGCGATATTGCCACCATCCTCATCAATGTCAACGCCAAAAAGACCAATGTCATCCTCGGTGAGGAGAGCGTGACCCTCTATGGCCCGGGCTGCATCGAGGACACCCTCTGCGGCGTGCCCGTCCGCCTCGGCCCCCTCTCCTTCTATCAGGTCAACACGCTGGCTGCCGAGCGCCTCTACGGCGTCGCTGCCGAATACGCCCAGCTTGAGCCGGACGATGTCCTGCTCGACCTCTACTGCGGCATGGGCACCATCGGCCTCTCGATGGCCGACCACTGCCGCGAGCTGATCGGCGTGGAGATCATTCCCGAGGCCATCGACAGTGCCAAGGCCAATGCCGCCCGGATGGGCGATGCCGTCGCCGCCAAGAGCCGCTTCTTCTGTGCCGATGCCGGCGAGGCCGCTGCCCGCCTCGCCGCCGAGGGCCTGCGGCCTGACGTCATTATGCTCGACCCGCCCCGCAAGGGCTGCGATGAGACGACCCTTTCCGCCGTCGTCCAGATGTCCCCCCGCCGGGTGGTCTACGTCAGCTGCAATCCCTCCACCGCCGCCCGCGACGCCGCGTGGCTCGGGCAGCATGGGTACCGCGCCGAGAAGGTGCAGCCCGTGGATCTGTTTCCGCGTACGAAGCACGTCGAAGCGATAGTTTCGCTACAAAGAGAAATCTAGTAGAAATCCTCCGTTTTACGTTATTTTCTCGTCACGTTGTGTTCGATGGCGAGGGCGATAAACTCCGCAACAAACGCATTGAAAATCACATTACTGTTTCGGTGGTAATTGATATGGAGTGCGGAAACACAAAGAATTGAATATCTAACAATCGGCATAGCCGCAGACTTTCACAAAAAGCCTGCGGCTTTTTCTTTGCCCAAAAACAGAAAGGAGGCATCCGTGAAATGGCAGTTTTTCGGGTAGAAAAGAACAGCGGCTACACGGTCATGTCAAACCACCACCTGCGGAACCGGGCCCTGTCCCTGAAAGCCAAAGGCTTACTCTCCCAAATGCTCTCCCTGCCGGAAGATTGGGACTACACCCTGCAAG
>OJRD01000022.1_pt1 | contig 143102 bp, 142 predicted proteins | sample 1599051 | NCBI WGS metagenome assembly OJRD01 (sample SAMN03922523, study PRJEB24848) | human gut metagenome | isolation source: stool sample | host: Homo sapiens | place: Germany | collected 2010-02 | reverse complement strand
TGGGGTGGTAGCGATTCTCGTTGGCAACGATGCGGATGGCGGATTCGATCTTCTTTTCGCTGGAGATGCCGTATTTCTCCATCCGGCGCAGAATATACTTCATGTCGGTGTCGTTCAGGGTCTTGCCGGAGCGGGGCCAGCCCACAGGCTTTACAATGTCAATGCGTTCACTCAAAAGGTTCAGCCGGATGGCATCGGCCAGCACATGGTCGTTCTGCAAAATCGTGATGCAGTTTTGGATCGTCCGCTGGATTTCACCGTTAGAGTGCTTTGCCAGCATCTCCTTCACATCCTCAACGGTTCTGGGAGCACGTTCTTCGTTGACTTCTTTGTTCAATAAACATCACCTCGTACTATTATTGAAAACGATTTTCTGACTTTTCCGCAGTTGAAAGTGCAGATGGATTCCGCTGCGCCTGTTCTGCCTGCAAGCGGTTCAGTAGTTGCAGAACGGAATTCCGTGCTTTCTCCTTGACCTGTTCCTTGCCCTTCTGCCGGGCTTCCGTTTTCAGCAGCTTCTCTTGCAGACGTGCAGTAGTGGTCTGCATGGTCTTGAGAAACTTGTCCAGCACGCCGTCCAAACGGTGGGCTGCATACTCTCTCGTGGCCTGCGGAGCCTTGCGTTCCGAGGACAGCACCCACTTCTTCGTGTCCTCGATCATCCGCATATCTTCCTTGCGGGTCTCGGTGCGTACCACGTCCGTCACGACCTCCACCGCCTTGTCATAGGCCGCAGCCGAAACATTTTCCAGCAGGGTCTCCATATCCGAAACTTTCAGGGTCAACTCGTCCAGCTTGCTCTGCTGGGCGGCAAGCCGCTCCTTCTGCTTGGCAAGAATGAAATCCTGTTTTTCCAGATATTTGCGGTTGCCGTACTCCGCTTCTTCCTCTAATTCCAGCCCATGCCTTTTTGCAATCTCGAACAGCATTTTCCGACAGGCGGCATCAAAGGTAATCTTGCGGTTGTTGCGGCGGCTGAGGGGCTTGTCCGGGTCGGGCAGGTTGAAGCCTAACGCTTCCAACGCCTTTTCCTGCTGGGGAGCCACCTCACCATATTTGTTCTCGCAGTCGAACACATGACGCTCATGGATGTGGGGTGTGCTTTCGTCCAGATGCAATGCCCAGTCCAGCACATGAACATGTTCGCCAAACTTGGTCTTGAACGCCTCGATGAACTCCGTGACGATGTTCAGCAAGTCCTCCGCCGAAGCGTGTTCATCCAGCGTTCCAAGTTGGTAGATGGTCTCTTCCGGGCAGGTCTTGCGGCTGGACAGCAGGTCGGGAATGGATCGGTTGCGCTCTGTGTGCCGGATCTTGGCGTTGCGCTCGTTTTGGCTTTCGACAAAGGCAGTGTAGTGGGTTTCATAGAATTGCCGTTCCACCTCCGAGAAAGTCGCCGCCAGATCATCCGGGTCGGGTGGAGCGAGAGCCGAACGAAAGCCGTGGAAGCAGTCCCAGTAGATGTTGCCCTTGGCTCGTTCCGGGTCGATGTGCTCACTGTTGGCAAGGTTGAAACTGCGGTCATTGTGCTTGGGGTTGTAAGTGCCGTGTGCTCCGGCTCGTCCGTTGTGTCGTGTCAGTTTCAGATAGACATCACTCCATTTCAACATCTTGGCGGGGTGGGTGCGCAGCAGCTTTGCTGCTGAATCTGCCGCCTGCGGTGCGCCAGATAATACCCAGTAGGATATGACGCAGAGCATCATATCACTGGGCAAGGCGTTCCCCCTTGACTCCCTTCAAAGGGCTGCGGTCTCGCCTGTCGGCTCGGTCGGTGCTTCAAAAGGCCAGTGGCCTTTTGAGGTCGCCGCAGGCGACCCGCACCTCTCTGCACTCTTGCTCCGGGCAAGCTGTCCTGGAATGGACAGCTCGTCCGGCTCCGATGTAACGAGAACTGACAAATTCGTCCGTTTTCGTAATCGTATAGCACAAAAAAGGCGGCCATCTGCACCCATGCAGACAGCCGCCTTTGGTTTTATGCCGTATTCTATTGGTCAATCTCTGAAGATCTTATCCAGTTCCCTTTCCATGGTGCCCGCCTTGGCAAATTCCAGCGTATCGGCCTGACGGATATGGTGGGCGGTGATGCCGTGACCCTTTGCAAAGCCCAGAATATAGCTGATGGCAATGCGGTAGATGATCTCGGTAGGGGCAAGCCCATAGACCTGCTTGGCAAAGATATGTTCCAGCCGGGCGTTATCGTCCGGGAAGGCTTGCCGCATCTTCTCGCTGCGGTAAAGGCGCTTGACGATTTCCGTAATATACAGGCCGGACTTCATGTATGGGTCTAAGAAGGTCTTGCCGGGGTCATCGAAGCAGCCGGGGTTTTCCTGTTCCAGCAAGTCCACCATCTTTTTCACCACCCACTTTGGGGTGAAGATCTGGTTGGTTTTCTGGGGCGGGATGTAGTCGAAGATATCCTCGGTGCGGCTCTCGTCAAAGTAATCCGCCAGCTTGACCTTCAGGTTCAGGAACTCCTTCACCGAATCGTCAAACACCACCGGGTCGAACAGGTGGCCTGCAAAGTGTTCCTCCTGTCCGGTGGCTTGGTTGATGTACGGTCCGCCGTCCCGCAAAAAGCGGAACTGCTCCAGCGTGATGCTGGTGACCTCCTGAAAGACCTTGTCCGGGATGATCCGGTCAAAGTTTTCCAGTGTCACGGTCTCGTCGCCGTAGGCCATGAGGAAGGACGGGATGGTGCGGGAAAAGCCCCGGAGATGGTCACGGACGGTGTCCTCGTAGCCCTTTTTCTCCTGCTCCTTCTGGTTGGTCTCCACGGTGCGCACGATGGTCTGCTGCATTTCCTGCGCCGTCTGCTGGATGGTGGATTGCAGGTTTTCCATCAGGGCGGCGGTGCTCTGCTGCTGCTTTGCGTCAAACTCCCGGTTCACCTGCTGGCGCTGCTGGGCAGTGGTGCAGCTTTGCAGCTGCTGGGTGCGCTGGGTCTCCAACTGGCTCTGGTCGATGCGGTAGTTGTCCACCACCTTGTTCACCGCCACGTCCATTTTTGCCTTGGCGGTGCTCTCAAAGCGCTTCTGGTCGGACAGCTTCAGGTCCCGGCCATACTCCTGCTTTGCCTGCTCCACCATGGGGGTGATGATCTCTTTGGTGATGCTCTTTTTCAGGGGTTCCAGATGCTCTTCTTTGGCAGGAGCCGGGGCATCGGTCAGGTCTTGCAGGGCGGTGTCCAGCGCCGGGGTGCTCTCGTAAATTTTTTCCCCGAACACATCCGCTGCCTTGCCGATGACGTAGCCCTCGTCCAAATCCACCTCGCCCTTGTCGTTCAGGGAGAGGTCTGCGCCGGTGTCCGGGGTGATCTGGATGGGCTTTGCCTTTGCCTCGCTGATGGGCTGGAAGTTTTGCAGAATGTCCAGCACCTCCTGCGGCGCACTGAACACGTTGGAAATGTTCTGGAACAGGAAGTTGCTCTGGAAGCCCATCCGCACCACTTCCTTGGACTTAATCTTTCGGGGGATGCTGAGGACTTTTTCTGCATCCAGCGGGATCATCTCCCCTTCCTCGTCCTCGCCGATGACCGGGAAGAAGTTGAGCAGATTCTGGATGTGCGCCTTGCGTTCCTCGGTGTCGCCCTTGCCGCTGGCGGTGTCCTGTGAAAGGTCGTTGGCGAACCGCTCATAGATCAGCAGGGTGCGGGCAGGGTCAAAATCGAACACATAGGCGTTCTCTTTGCGGCGGAAGGTGCCGTTTTCGTGGAAAAGGCAGGGGTTCTGGGCACGGAACGCCGCCTGCATATACAGCGCCGGGCTTTTCAGGTTGGAGAGCATCAGCACCGCCGACCACTCCGGGATGGTGACACCGGTAGTCAGCTGCCCCACCGACAGGGTGATGGTCTTTTCGTGGTGAGCGATGGCGGCTTTTACCCGGTCAAAGCTCTTCTGGTTCTCGTCCGTGTCGTCCAGCTTGCCGTCACCGGCGGCTAGGATCACCTCATAGTCCCGGAATACCGGGTGCGCCTGCAGCTTTTTCGCCAGCGCTCTGGCACTGTCCACCCGGTTCAGCAGCCAGAAGGTGTGCTTCAGCTCGGCACGCAGTTCCGGGGTGGAAAACGGAAATTTGTTCTGGGTAGTCATGGCATCCAGAAAGCGGTCCACCTCGGCGTCGTGCTCAAAGCTGCCGCTGGGCTTTACCTTAAAGAACTCGTTCAAATCAAAGGCAAATTCCTGCGTTTCGCCGTCGATCTCCACGCCCTGCTGAATTTCGTCTCGGATGATCTCGGACATCTGGTAGGTGTAGAGGTTGAGCATGGGGAGGTTTGCGTAGGGGTTCTGCTGCCCCGGTTCACCCTGCCAGTTCCGCTTGGCGGCCTGCTCGTCGGCGTAGGTCCAGTTGAAGATGGCATCCCCGGCAAACTTGTCGTTCGCCAGCGCCTTGAAGGGCGTGCCGGACAGGTGCAGCGTGAACCTGCGGCGGATGCGGTCAAAGGCAAGGTCGGTCTTGTAGGTGTCCACGCCCTCATGGGCTTCGTCGATGACCAGCACATCCCAGTTCAGCTCGGTCAGGTGGCGCAGCTTGTCGTACTCGCCGCCGAAATACTTGGAGCCTTTCATATCCTGCAGGCTGACGAACTCAATGCGCTTATACAGTTTCTCGCCCTGTGCGGCGGCATCCAGATAGCCTTGCTCGTCCAGCACATGGGGCTGCCCGGCAAGGGCATCCACATGGCTGACGAACAGATAGCCGGACTCCCTGCCCAGAAAGCGCACATAGTCGCTGTACCAGCTGTTGGCGATGGCTGGACGGTTGGTGACGATAAGCACCGTCTGTGCATCGACCTGCTTGCAGAAGTCGTAGACGGAAAGGGTCTTGCCAAAGCGGGGCTTGGCGTTCCAGAGGTATTCTCCGCCGGGGTGGCTCTGGTAATAGGTTTTGGTGTCGCGGACAGCCCTTGCCTGTTCTTCCCGCAGGGTGTAGGCGATGGCGGCATCCAGCTGCACACGGCCCCGGTTCATGCGGAAATCCTGAAAATACCGCCGGGACTGCTGCCCATCCAGATGGAACCACTCGTTTTTGCGGTCGTTCTCCACGTTCAGCTTGCGGAGGTAGGCGTGGAAATCGTGGTCGGTGAACACCTCGCCGCTGCCGTCATCGTATACGGCATTGCCCCGCCACTCCTCATGGTACAGCACATCGGCGGTGTGGGTCTGCTGTTTCAGGCGTTTGTCCACTGACTGCTCGGTGTAGCCGATCTTCGTCCAGCCGTTGTGCCGGGCAATTTCCGGGGTGGTATAGGCGTAGATCATGGGCACCACCTGCCGGGCAGTGCGCAGGGTTATGCCAGCCATTATGCCATCTCCTTTATAATGCTTTGTATGAATGCCACTTCATCAGAAGTTAGTTTATACTTTGAAAACAGTTCTTCATCCGTCCACGCTCTTGAAAAATCTTGAACAGGAACAAAACCAAACATACCTTTGCTGATATGCTGTGTCATCGCCAAAATCGAAATCAAAAAACGCACAAATCGTGTTTTTAGGTATCTCATATAGTTATCTGCTTCAGCTTCTGTGTCAAATGCTCCTGCAACGAGATACGTTTCTGAACAAACTACTTTCGGCGGCTGCTTTTCCATTGTCGAGAGAATGCGGTATTGTCCGTTCTTGTCGGGCTGTCCTGCGTGTTCTGCCGTCAAATATGAAATAATGATTTTATAGCGGTCTATATTTTCTATACCCGTAGAAATCAAACTTCTTTTATATGGGCCTATCCCACCATTAAATCTCAGTTGAATATCTCCTGCTTTGAGCGGTTTCACATTTGTAGCAAGACCAAACGGCTTTCGGCTGGAAACTATCGTATCAAGCGTCTGCTCTCCTTTCAGACGCACCTTCTTAACTATCTCGGCAGCGATTGGATAACGAATAAATGTCGAAAACTCATTCAAATCACGGTATTCGGATGTCTTAACCCCATCTCGGTAATTTATGTAGTAGCATTTTCCCTCATGTGACTTAGCCCACACAAAATAGCATACACCACCAGCAACATCCACATTCGGAAAAACATCCAGCGAGTTAGGATAGTCAACGAGTACCGCCATTCGTTTGTCGTTTAACATCTGCTCTCGAAATTTATCCAACCCTTTACCACCAGAATACCATTTTGCTGGAATGATAAAAGACATTGCCGTTGGGTTCAATGTCTTTGTTTCCTCAATGAATTTGTTATATACTGGCGTTGCGCTTGCGCCTGAACCTCCATCAACTTCCTGATACGGCGGGTTTCCGATGACATAATCAAACTTCATGCTGGTACTCCCTTCCTGAATGGTTTCAAAGTTCTGGGCGGTTCCATGGCTGCCCTTGCGCCAGTTTTTCACTTTACAGGATACCGTGGGCGGCTGCGGCTCTGCCGCCCCGAACATGGAAAAGAGGTCAAGCTGTTCTGCCTCCGGCTGGGGCTTTCCGCCGGGCACAGAGAGGTGCAAGCCGTCCATTTGCCACAGGTTCCAGCTGATGATGTTGGCGATAGGCTGTAACTCTTCTTTTGTGGGTTTGCGCTGCCAGCGGGCTTGCAAGTGCTCTGCATAGGTCAGCAGCAGATTGACCCGCGCCAACAAAAGATTATCTCCCTGATACTCATAGCCGTAGGTGGACTGCACCGCATGGGTGGCATATTTGCGCCACTCGTCCTCTGTGGCGGCGTTCTCGCTTACCACCCGCAGCTTGCGGTCCAGAATACCAATGCGCCGGGCTACCGGGATCATCTCGCCGGTGGCGGCATCGTAGCGGGACGCCAGAAAAGGTGCTTCACCGCAGGTCACCTCCAAGCGGCGGCTCTGCACATACTGCACCCATGCCGGGGTCCTGCCCTTGCACGCCGGGAACTGCACCGGCGTTTCCATCATCCGCCAGCCTTGGGCTGCATTTTGTCAAGATAAAAAATCAAGATGCTGCTGCAAATTTAAAAATTGCCAGCTTTCGCTTCTTTTCGGATGATTTTTCGCATTTGAGTATCCAACGTGCTCTTTGCATTCGGATTGAAAAAGATGTTGACGTTGTAAGTTGTGTTTCTGACTCGCATGGTCAACAGTCCGTCAGCGGGGCGATGTTCGGTCAGAGTGATAGTTTTGCTCATTTGTGCTTCTCCTTTTACAATGTGTGTTCAGTTGCCTTTTGCTGGGACTGTAATTTTTTCTGTTCAAGCGCTGCCTTGCTATCGTTCAACTTTTTCAGCACCGATTCCTTCTCCGGGGTCTTGCCGCCCGGTGCGGAAAGTTGCTGCTTGTTCAGCACCATGGCGATATACTTGCGGATATTTTTCAGTGCGGAGATGTCCGGCTGCAAGGTTTCCAGTTGGGTGCGCAGCTCTGCGCTGCCGGATTGCAGCGCAGAAAATTCGGCATCCAATGCCGAAAAATCCACCGCTGTGCTGCCGTTCAGCTTCATCAGGGTGCGGACAGCTTTATTGAAGGTGTCCAGTTCCTCTTTGTGCTGGGCGGCGTAAGCGTCCTTGGTCAGCTTGAAGTTCTTCTTGATAAAGGTGTCATGGATGGGCTTTAGCTTGGCATAGATGGTAGCAGCGTCCTTGATCTGGGCGATTGCCCGCATACGGCTTTCGTTCTGCTTCAACTGTCTGCGGAGTGGGGCGGCAGTCTGGTTCAGGTTAGAAATTGCAGTGTCCAAATCCTCGATGGTGTTCAGGGAATGGGCTTTCAGGTAGTCCACCGTCTGCCGAATCTCCTCAAAGTCCCGAACAGTGCATTTCAGTTTTGCCTTGCCAGACCAATCGCTGCGCTGCTCGTTGCGGAGATTGAAGTAGTCCACCAGCAGGTCGGACAGCGTGGGCTCCTTCGCCTTTTCCAGTGCGTCCAGAAGAAGCTGCTTCTTTTCAGTCAGGTCTGCGATCCAGCGTTGCAGCCCACGAATTGCGCTGCGGATGGACTGCATCAGGCTGTTAGCGGCTCGAATATCCCGGTTCAGGTTGCCGAGAACGGTTTCCACTCCACGCTTTTCCATCTGGTGTGCAGCGGGACCGAGATGCACGGTCGGTATCTGCTGGATGCCCTGCCGCTCAAAGGAGCGCAGGTCAACACGTTCCGGGCGGCCAGCTGCTTCCAGATAGCGGTTGGTGATGGTCTCCCAGCTGTGCCGCCAGACCTCGGCGTACTTCTGGTCGTTCCAGTCCACTGTGTTTTCCTTGTGGCACTTCCAGTTGCCGGAGGGGAGCCGGATGCGCTCACCGTTCTCGTCAAGGTCGTAGACCTTTCTGGCTTTTGGAAGCCATTTGCCGTGTTCATCCATTGCCCGGAGCGTCAGCAGAATGTGGGCGTGTGGGTTGCCATCTCCCTTGTCGTGGATGGCAAAGTCAGCAATCATGCCCTTGAAAACAAACTGCTCGTTGCAAAATTCTTTTATCATGGAGAGATACTGTTTTTTCGGAACCTCCACCGGAAATGCCAGCACGATGCGCCGGGCAAGCTGGGAGTTCCACTGGTTCTCCACGGCTTCCACGGCGTTCCAGAGGGTTGCCCGGTCTGCAAATCCGGGCGGCGCATGGGACGGCAGCATGATCTCGGCGTGGACAAGCTCTTTCTTCTTGTTGTAGAATTTTGTTTTCTGGTCGTACTCGCTGAACAGCCGTTCGCCACTCTGGTAAGCGGCCCCGGCAACAGCGGACTGCCCTTGGCTGCGCTTAACGATGGTAATTTTGAAATGCGGACACGGAATAGGCATCACCTCCTGATGACATTTGAATCGTTCTCTTGTAAAAATCACGGAATTATGGTACTATTATTTTGGATAAGTAAGCAGAAAGCTGGTGAGCCAATGTCGGAAAGAAAATCACAACAGGAACTGGATTTTGAACGGAAACATGAAGAAGATTTGCAGCGGTTGCGTGGATTGCGGTTGATTGATGATGATTTCATGGCTGCGGTGTTTGAAGAACGTGCCTGTGCTGAGTTTCTTTTGCAGATCATCTTGAAACGGAATGATTTGACCGTCAAAGAGGTTCACGGCCAGTACAGCATCAAAAATCTGCAAGGGCGTTCAGTCCGATTGGATATTTTGGCAGTGGATCGGGAAAACCGTGCATATAATATTGAGGTGCAGCGCAGTGACCGTGGTGCTAGTGAAAAGCGCGCACGGTACAATAGCAGTCTGCTGGATGCAAACTTGACTGATGCGGGCGATGATTACGATGCGCTGAACGAAACATACGTTATCTTTATCACTGAAAATGACGTATTAAAGGCCGGCCTTCCAATTTATCATGTTGACCGTACAGTTCGGGAAACGGGAACGTTTTTCAACGATCAGGCTCACATCGTTTATGTGAACTCACAAATCAAGGACGAAACCGCATTAGGAAAACTGATGCACGACTTTTTCTGTACCAACTCGAAGGATATGAATTATTCCATTTTGGCACAGAGGGTTCGTTATTTCAAAGAAGACACGAAGGGAGTGGCAGCTATGTGCAGAGCTATGGAAAAGATGCGGGATGAAACCGAGCATGAAACATCGGTCAAACACGCATTGGCAATGTTGGCAGATGGTGTGCCTTGTGAAAAGGTGGCAAAGTACACCGACCTTTCAATTGAGGAAGTCCGGGCATTAGCTGAAAAGAAATCTGCCTAACAAAAAGATAAGCCGATTGGAAATGTTTCTGTTTCCAATCGGCTTTTTCTATGCGTGTTTTATGGTAGCGGGCAAAAGGATAGCTGCAAAAGCAGCGCAAGGAAAATGCAGTTTTCCTTGGGATGGAATCGGGCTGGCGCACAAACGCCAGCTTCGATTTCATCGAGCCGTCTGCAAGACCGCAATTGCACCGGAACGGTGTATAATTGCGCCCTTTATTCTAAAGGGTTTTGGACGTTGCTGCGTTCGTGAACGTCATGCACCATCTTTGCAAGCGCCAGCACGACTTCAGGTTGGCGGAACGAGATTTTCAGCAGTTCCATCACTTGATCATCGGTCAGTTCTCCCGGACAGACCAGAAAACTTTCCAGCATTCCGGCACGGGTACAAAGACGATGCACACGCTCTCTCCGGTTCAGCTCTGACATCTGACGTTCAAGGAACTTTTCCCGGTGCTGGAAAGAGCGCAGCTTCTGCTCTGCTTTGGATTTTTCGCTACGGAGGTAGGCAAGGTCGGTTTTCGGTTGGGTCACGGCATCAAACTCCTTTTTCAGTGATATTTATTTCGTAGGTTGTCATCATTACTTCGATCAATTCAGTAAGCTTTTTTCCGAAACCTTATATGTATACTTACGTACTCCATCTCTTTCATTCAAATTACGATCCCGAATCCATGCGCTAAGTTTTTTTAAGTTGCACATAGTTTTGGAAATATCTGCCGTGCCAGGCTTCCGGAGCAGCTCTGTTAAATAGACCTTTAAACTATCAACAAGGTACAATCTTTTGTAATTGTCATTACCTTTGAACTTTTCCACAAACAAACTATATAATTCATCATCAAATACTGCCAAACGATGCACATAGTGATTTTCAAATTGGATTCGTGGACTTTCAAGATAAGCAATGTATTCTTTTCGAGAACGCGAATCGCTTACCTTATATTGTAACATCTCCAATTCATCATATACTCTTTTGGCCTCCGGAGAAAGTTCCTCCGGATTTTCTATAAATTTCCAACGTTCTGGCTCAACAATTTCACCAGATTCTATTTTTTCTCCACGCATGGAGAGTCCATCATATATTCTGTCGTAGTCAATGTGAGATGAAATAGTTACACCCATCTTTTTCAAATCCTTTATTCTTTGAATGAGGTTTATCAATTCATCTCCTGATAGATCTCCTTTATACGCCAATTCAAGTGTCAGTGGGAGAAATTTATTTATTTTGTCCTGCGTCATCGACCAAAAGTCTGACTGAACAAAATAGTATTCATCTTTAATCGGAATTTTTCTGTACGGTGCGCAAAGATTGATTTTTACAGTCTCCTCATCCCATTCGCCCGATACTATCCATTTTTCTAGTATTGCAAAACTTCTATATCTTGAAAGTCGTTTATATTTATCCGATGTGCGTTCAGGTTGAATATCAACACCCTTATACGCACGTTCATTCGATTTGAATTCAACCAGTCCATACCGGTCAAGTTCACACTTTGCCAATTTATATTCAAACATTACTGCTCCGAAATTATAAAAGACCTGATCAATATCCTTTAACGGAAGATCTAACTCTATCCATAATTTGTAAACTCGTTCGAAATCTGTAAGCCAAATTTTAAGTGTTCTTAGATTATCCGACTTACTCTCGCCAAATATTTCTTTAATAGTATCCTGATGCTTTTCAAGAAAGGCACAATATCCAACGACAGTCTCTTTATAATCTCGAACAATACATTGAATAATCTCCGAATAATTTGCTGCTATTTTTATGGTATGTGAAATTACTTTTTCTTTAAATTCTTTATAAGCTTCTTCGTCAATGTGATTTTCATCCGCGATTAAAATTGTTTTTATTTTTTTGTTTTCACAATAATTATTAATTGTGCCTAGCAATATTGTCTTATCCTGCTTTGAACGCTCAAAATCATCAAAAACTAGGACAAGTGTTTTTGAAACCATTGTCTTTCCGTTTTTAGAGAAGCACAGTAGTTCTGATTTTATATCAAAAAAGTCATATAGATTAATTGAAAGAGCCGCATTGATTCCCCTAAATCCCTGCCAAACATCGCTTAGCTCACTCGATAGTTTCTTTGCGTTTTTTATCAAAGCCGACACCTTACTAGAAGAATCATTTTCTGATTTATTTATGGTTCTAACGTATAGGATAGCTTCTTTTACTTTTTTATCAAGTTCTTCAATGCTCTGCACTCCAAACAATGAAACAATCGCTACAGCATATTGGTCTTCTCCATTTAGACTATCCGCCAGTTGATGCATAATATATGATTTGCCGCATCCCCATTTTCCGGTTAAAAGAAGTGCTCCACATGTCTCTTTTAATTCAATATAGCTTTTTATTTCTGATGTTACATTCATAACACAACCTCACCTGCTAGTTATATAAGTATTCCTTCATCTGTAACTCTTGCATTTCCGTCTATAACCAACATAGGCCGAACAAACGGTGACTTGTGATTTTTCATAACGGATCTAGTGTTACTAACGAGTTTGTCATAATTGCTTTGAGATTCATAGAGTTCTCTCATAGGAAAGCGCAGTGGTATATATCGTGGAATCAACAGCTTTAAGAAATTTTCAATAGGAATTGCGTAGGCAATATCTCTAATATTGCCAATTTGAAGTTTTACAGGTGTTAGATCTTCAACGATTTCCTTTGAGGTATCAGAATTGATACCCATTGCAAATTTGTTTTCTCTTAATTCACAAAATGCCATTCGAAGCTCATTCTGATATGAATATTTTTCATGTTTTTCAAACAGCGGATTCGTTTCTCTGGTTTCTCTAAAATTGTAAAATTTGACGCGATCCATCATTGAAACTACAGAATCGTATTTCTTAAATAATGCCTTTCCAAAACGTTCGATAAATTCGTTATAGTCAGCTATGATGACAGCTGTATCTCCGAATTCGCACATCTTAGGATTTGGCTTTAGAAAAAAATTTGTAGACGGATCATATTCCATACAATACAAACTAAAAATCTTAAAATATTTTATATCAGTATCATCGATATACCAAATCTGCTTTATATATTTCTTTACGTTTTCATCGAAGCTATCATAAATTGGACACTCTTCCACTTCGCCAAAGATGCCAGACATTCCCTCACAGAGATCTCCACGAAAGCTATTATTCAATTGTTTGTCCTCTTTTTTTAAATTCCATGCGCCAAATTCATACAGTGGCCGCATAAACACTTCTCCATCTAAAAGTTTTTCGGCCCACTCTCGGTCTGTTACCTTTACCGGGATGAATTTCTTTTCTGCCATCTTAGCACCCTCTTTATGTATTTTCTTAATTATAGTCGAACATTATCGATTTATCAATAAAAAAGCCTCGGTCTATCATTTTTACAGACCGAGGCTTCACTTATGCACTTATCTGGTTTTAGATTAACATCAAATACCCCTGCACGATCGCCGCAGGCAGCAGGAATTTCTTTTCTACGCTGCCAAAGCGTACCGTGACCATATCGGGCTGGGTTGCTGCTACCGTGCCAACGCCAAACGCCTTATGCTTGACCTTGACACCAACCTTGATTTTGGAAACATCCACCTTGGCAGGCGGTTTTGGCTGAGCGGCTGGCTGGCTGTTCAGACCAAAGCTCGGCTTTACAGCTCCAATGCTGCCACTCGAACTCACCGGGCGGGGTGTAAAGTTGCCGGGGGTACCGGAAACCGGGCGAGGTGTATAGCTGTTGCTCGGTTTGTGGATTTTGCTGCCGGAAGCCTGCGTGTTTTGCGCCGTGTTGGTTTTGGGCGTAAAACCGCCATAGCTGATGATGGGCTTTGCGGGCTGTGGCGCAGGCTTCTTTGCAGGAGCCGGTTTCGGCTCGTCCTCGTCCGGGGTGAAATAGGGCTTTGCGGGCAGGTCATCCGGAGCGGGCGCAGGGGCTTCCATAGATGCCTGCTGCAAGGTAAACATCTTGTTGTAGTCGGCATCCGAGAGCACCGTATCCCAGCCGCCACGATCCTCGCCATCGTGACGATTAATGCCGGTGTAGCTCAAACTGGCATCTTCGTACCGCTTGAATTTGTACACAGCATCGTTCATCAGGGAATCGTTGAATACACCCAGCGATACCAGCAACTCAAAGTCCTTCACCGACAGACCGGTGACCTTCTTGAACAAGCCCGGCTCCAACTGGGTGATCACATCCTTCAGGCAGCGCTCCCGGTAGTCCGTCAGATACATGAACACCGGAATGCGGGTGGCGAACTTGATGAGTTTTTCCTGAATCTGCTTGCGCTTGGACTTGTACTCTTTTTCCTCGTCCGAAAGCTCCTTCTTCTGCTTCGGGGTAAGGTCTTTGGTGCCTTCCTTCTTCGCCTTTTTCACCTTTTCGGACTTTGCGATGATGGTTTCGATGTCCGAGTTCAGGCTGCGGAAGCCTTCGATCTTCATCAGAGCATCCATGGCCTCCTTGTTGGCAATGAGGCGGGAGAGGGTCTCATTGTCCACGTTCACCAGAAGTACGCTTTCCCAGCGCTTTGCCAGCAGGGTGGCAGAGGTGCCAGCCATAGCAATGTCGAGAATATCCCCGGCGTTGATCTGCCGCATGGAACTGCCATCATAGGCAATGACCGGCAGGAAGTTGATAAATTCCGCTACCTTCTTTTCCGGGTTGCCCTCGTGGATGTTCAGACGGCAGCTATAATCGGAGATCTGCCGCAGAGCACGGTTGAGCGCAAAGTCGAACACATAGCACTCTTTCTTGATGATCTCCTTCTGTCCCTTGTCCGTGGTCACTTCCCAAGGGCTTTGCACACGAAATGCGGCCTGAAAATAGGTTTCCGGGCTGGAGAGGTTCCGCAGCATAAAGATGCCTGTCCACGGCTTCACCGTTACGCCGGTGGTTAGCTTGCCGCAGGAAAGGGTAATGGTTTTGGTCTCTAGCGGGTCGCCCATGGAACGCTGTACTGGTTCCAATGCGGCAGCACCAATGCCAGCCTCCGTACCGGCGCAGACATTGATCTGGTAGTCGTGATAAAAGGTGTTTTTCCTGTCTGCCAGCAGGTTTGCCATAGCGTAACAGGAGGCCACATTAGGCAAAAACCACAGGGTATGTTGAAGCACATTCAGCAGACGGGAATCCGCAAAGGGCAGGGCGGGCTTCTTGGCACCCAGCTTCAGCTCGTCCACGGTGGTTTCCAGATAGGAACCTCGAATCAGGTCCAGCCATTTCTGCACATAATCCTCGTAGACAAAACGACAGTCCCGGCCTTTGCCCTTGGCGGAAAAGAACACGTTCAGGTCAAATTCATCGTATTCACCCTGCTTGGCGATTTGCTGGATGCTTTCCGGAATCTTGTAAGTCATCATGACCATCCGGGGCAGAGCAGCGTAGGGGTTGTGCTCTCCCTGCCAGTTTTCTTTGGCACGTTGTTCATCGGAATAGGTCCAGTTGTAGATCTGCTCCTCGATGAACTCGCCGGAGTTGAGGGCACGGAAGGGTGTGCCGGACAGATACAGATAATGGTCGGTGGTGATGGGCAGCCATGTTTCATCGTAGGCGTCGGCACGGCTGTACTGCTCCATATTCTCGGAATCGTAGTCGTCCTCATCATCCTGCTCAAACAGCTTCTTGGCGTTCTCTTTCCATGCACCAAAGTGGTATTCATCGAAAATGACCAGATCCCAGTTGATGGTATGTACCCACTCATTGCGGCCCTTGATGGTGCCGGTGGTCTTGTCCACACCGAGATAGTCTTGGAACGAGCCAAAGCAGACGATGGGACGGCTCTGGTCGGCGGTCTCGTAGGTCAATTCCGTGGTGCGGGAGATAAACTGCCAGCCCTCAAAATCCTTGTGGGTGTTCAGGTCCTCCTGCCACGCACTGACCACGGCGGGCTTGAAGGTAAGCACCAGCACCCGCTTGAAGCCCATCCGCTTTGCCAGTTGATAGGCGGCAAAGGTCTTACCAAACCGCATTTTGCAGTTCCACAAAAACTTCGGGTAGCCCTCGGCGGCTGCCGAGCGGAAATAGGCTTCGGTCTTATCCACTGCCTCTTTCTGCTCCGGGCGCATGGAAAAATCGTTGGTGCGGTTTTCCACGTTTTCGGTGCGGTTGCGTACCGCATAAACGGCAGCTTTTACATCGTTGACGGTACAGCGGAACCATTCATTCCGGTCCTCGCCCTCATTCAATTGCCGAAACCCTTTGCGGCGCAGCACAGCGTGGAGGTCTTTATCCGTAAAGCAACTGCCATCGCTACGCATGGCAGGCCACGTTTCCAGCACCCGGTAGGGCACGGCAACGGTATGGGTCTGCTCTCGGATGCGGGTATCCACATCCCGCTCGGTGTAGCCGACCTTGATGTAGCCCCTGTGGGATGCCACCCCAATCAGCTCGTAAGCATAAATTTTAGGGCTTACCGGTGGACGCTGCGGGAAAAAGTCCATTGTAGGCATCAATCGTCACCCTCTCATTGTTCGTCGGGAAAAAGGTATTCATGTGTGATTCCTTTTTTCTCTAGTGTTTTCATAATTTCTGGTTTCCAATAACTCCGAATAGCTACATTTATCGCTCCGTTTCTGAATATATCTGGACGAATCAAAATTGGCTTTTCTTTAATTACGGGATGAATCATTACGGTATCGAGCAAGGATGAACGTGTTGGCACTCTGGAAGGTGTGGTTTCATTACCAAAGATGAAAAATGCTCCCTTTTGGCGTAAAATTCTAGGATTGCTTTTCGCCAAATAATTCAATTCATCTTCTGTCGGGGTAATCATAAAGCCATAGTTGAGCCACACGGTAGTGGCCCACGCTATATCAGTTATCTCGTCAAAAAGAAACGTATGAGTTTTATATAATTTGTTCTCTTTTTTTATCACTCTTTCATGTTTTTCAATGACTGATTTTGCAAAACCCATAAGCGAAATATCAGAAGTTAAAAGAGCCAACTCTGAGATGGCCAATGTATCAGGTGTTTCAATGTGACGATCATTTGTATAAAGGCAAATAGAAATGCATCCATCCATATCATAGTAGTTTGAATCATTACATGCAAAGTAGAGTGCAACATCCAAACTGGTTGTATAATCTAAAAATCTGGTTGCATATCCATAATGCTGCATTCGGGCAATGTTAACAAATGAACTATCGGCCAATGACCAATTTCCATCGTTCATTGCTCTACAAATTTCAGAGTGCTCTGTTACTTTTCTTCTTGAACGAATAATTGTTGGCACTAAATCCCAGTCAATATCGGAATGGCCCCGATAATAAAACAGCAGTTCATCTGATGGATTAGAGCAAAGGCTATCTTTAGCTTGTTGTACCTCCTCACAAATATAATCATATCTGTTCTTCATTCAACTCTCCATAGGCTTTATCATGGATTCGATAAAAGCAATCTCTTCTTCGGTTAGGTTATATTTAGCGTATAGTTCGGCATCCGTCCAAGGTTTGGAGAAATCTTGGATGGGAACAAATTCATATACACCACGCATTGCGTGCTGGGCATTTTTCTTCTGCAAAATCATGAAACGGCAGAATTTCGTACTTAGGTACGACATGACATTCCTACATACAGCTTCATCATCAAAGGGGCCAATAACCAAATAACTTTGATTGCACACCGTGTTTGGTTCACCGTAAAAAGGTTTACTAATTATAGAATGAGGAAATGCCATTCCACCGCCATAAGCTTCACATACATAAACCTTGTGCCATGGAATCATTTCACGACCCTTTGAGATTTTGTCTAACGGAACAAAAGCACTCCCGCCTTTATACTGCTTTTCATTTCCGCTTATGTACATTTTAATGTCCGTCGGATTGACTTTTTCAGGAGTTCCTTTGTAGCTTGTAATAAGGCCAAACGGAGTTTGCGCGCTTACCAAGGTGCTGAAAGGAGTGTAGTCGTCCTTTGTGACTTTTCGCAAGATGGAAACAGACTGATTATATCGAATAAACGTGCTGCAGCCTTTTTCCAATAAAGGCCGTGAAAGAGGTCCGTTTACAGCGTTATTCATGTGCGTTGATACTGCGCAATCACCGCGTTCATCCCTTTTCCACAGAAAATAGCAAACACCGCCTTGAATTTCCACACCGGGAAAGCAATCCATTGATTCCGGAAAATCATGTAAAACTCTAACGCGGTTATCTTCTAGCATTTCTTTTCTGAAGTCATCCAAGCCACGGCCACCAGCATACCAGCGTGCCGGAATAATCATCGACAAATATCGCGGATTAAGCCGTTTGGCCTGTTCTACAAATTTCTGATAAATTGGAATTGCGTAGTTGTCCTTTTCTACACCGATATTGAGCTGGTACGGAGGATTACCGATGATTACATCAAACATCATTTTGAAAATTTCCTCGGGCTTAATAGTATGAATGAATTCGTATGCATGACTTTCTAGCTCGGCTCCTCGCTCTGAAGAACCAAAATCGCTTTTTCGAGTAACACCACAAAATACACATTTTCCATCTTTCCAACGATGCCCGACATTTTTATACCGAACATTGCCATCCGCATCTTCAAAGCGTGTGACAGAATATTTGCTGTTGGGATATTTTGAGCAATAGACACTGCGGCGGGAAAGCAGGCTGGTCAGCTCCGTGATAGCAATGCCATAGAGCTGCTTGTGGAAGATATGATCCACCCGCTGCTGCAAATCGGGAATTTCATTTTCCAGCCCCACCAGCAGCCGCTTAGCAATTTCCCGCAGAAATACGCCGGATTTACAGGCAGGGTCAAGGAATGTGGTGTCCGGGCTGCGGAACAGCTCCTGCGGCAGCAGGTCCAGCATCCGATTTGCCACCTCCGGCGGAGTGAATACCTCGTCGTTGGACAGGTTGGCAAGGCAGGACAGCACATCGGGGTTATAGAAATTCTGATAAACGTCAGCCATTTTCCTGCACCCTCCTGTAATCCACCGGTTGGTATTCACGGAGAGGGCGAGGGATCTGCTCATTTGTAATGGGGTCGATCATCCAGTTGTCGGCACCGTCCGCTTCCTCTGCAAAGAGAGAAAGCTCCGAATAGCAGTTTTCATCCAGATTCTCTTTTAGCAGCACATCCAGCCGGAAATCCCGCCGCTTGATAAAGTTGCCGGTAGGAAAACTCCACTCCGCAAATACGATGGGACTGCCGTCGGACTGCTCCATGGTCAGCGCATCGCCGCACAGGATGTTCTTTTGCAGAATATACCGCACAGCTTCCCGGCACTGCGGGTTGGCTGCGGATTTTACAACGGCGGTATATTCCTCATTCCAAAGCGCAAAAAGCCGTTCCCGGCATTCCTGTGCGTTGTCTGCCAGAATATCCACGCCGTAAATGCTGGTCACCGCCAGCACAGAGTAACGTTCGTAGTCGCTTGGGTTTTTGCCGTAGCGACTTTTTACCACTGCCAGCTTGCGGCGCAGCACCTCCGCCAGAAAGTTACCGTTGCCGCAGGCGGGTTCCAGAAAACGGCTCTCGATGCGCTCCGTCTCGCTCTTTACAAGGTCGCACATCGCACGCACTTCTCGTTCTGCTGTAAAGACCTCACCGTGATCTGCCACCCGCTGCCGGGATTTGACCTGTTTTTCTGCCATTCGTTCCACCTCTTTGAAGGGCTTGCAAAAAAGTGTACCTTTTGACAAGCGGCTCAAGAGATGAAACGAATAGCTGAAAATCTGTGGATTTAACCGGGAAATATGCTATAATTGGTACAAAAGCAAATCTGAGGGCATTTTGCAAGAAGGTACACCTTTTTGTAAAATGAGCCCCTTACAAAAAAGCGGCTTTTTCGTAGATTTTGGCACGGTACCGAAAGGTAGACAGTGGCATTCCGCATTGTTGAGCGGCTTCTGTCCCAGTGATCTTCCCAGATTTCCACCTCTGATAGACACCGTGGAAGTTCTCCGGCAGGGGGCTGGGCGGTCTGCCAAAACGCACACCTTTGCTTTTCGCCGCCGCAATACCCTCAGCCTGCCGCTGCCGGATGTTGGTGCGCTCGTTCTCCGCCACAAAGGAAAGCACCTGCAGCACAATGTCGCTCAGGAAGGTGCCCATCAGGTCTTTGCCGCGCCGGGTATCCAGCAGCGGCATATCCAGCACCACGATGTCTGCGCCCTTTGTCTGGGTGAGCAGACGCCACTGCTCCAAGATTTCAGCATAGTTGCGTCCAAGACGGTCAATGCTCTTGATGTAGAGCAGGTCGTCTTTTTTCAATTTCCGCACCAGCCGCTTGTACTGCGGGCGGTTGAAGTCCTTGCCGGACTGCTTGTCCATAAAAATGTTTTTCTCCGGGATCTTCAGTTCACGCAGTGCAATCAACTGCCGGTCCTCGTTCTGGTCACGGGTGCTGACCCGGATATAGCCATATAAATTTCCCAATAAATCGCCCCTTTCTGCTAAAAGTGAATTTCATCGTTCTATGTAAAACGGGCAAAGCATCCCTCCTGACGCTTTGCCCGTTGCTCTTTATTCTACCATAGCAGATTGGTTATCGCTTTCAGGATGCCCGCACAGGCTGGATAGCCAGCGCAGCACCCCTAATCTGATACGTCACCCCGCCAGCTTCACCCCTTGCTTTCCTCTGGCACACCTCCGGGTGCTGTGTAGCAAGGGCATCAAACTGCTTCTGCAAGGCAGGATTCAGCGTAAACACGCTGTTTGTTCCGTCCTCGCTGGCGTAGATCATGGTTTCCAGCTTAAACATCTTCAATCAGTTCTTCCCCCTCGGATTCGTCAAAGATGGTCGGTCCCCAGTCCTCGTCCTCCTCGATGTCCCGTGACATTTTCTGCATCATGGTATAATGCTCCATCTCGGCACGGACAAAGTAGAACATCTGGTCGTACCAGTCTGCCAGCGTTTCGTCCTCCAGCTTCCGGCAGAAGTCAAGCACCAGCTTGTTCTGGTCGGGGTCAACCGTCAGCCCGGCGATCTCGTACAGCCGCTTGCGGGTCAGTTCCAGATCGGCGCAGCCATAGGTGTAGAGTAGCTTCTTTTCCTCAAATGTCAGTTTCATAGGCTTGTACCTCCGTATAAAAAAAGGTCTGCCCTGTGCAGACCCGATGTAACAAAAAGACCGCCGTGCATTGCGCAGGGCGGTCAGGGATGCGATATTGCATCAGACAAAAATCAGCTCAGTCTTGATGATCTCTTCGGCACGGTTGCGGATGCTGTTCACCCGGCGCACCCACTCCAGTTGATCGGCGGCTTTCAGGGCTTCGGTCACGCCCTCGGCTTCCTGCATCTGCTGGACGGTCAATGCAAGCTGCTCCTCGGTCTGATTGTCCAGCTTGGCAAGATAGCCGCTCAGCTCACCGGACAGGAGCAGTTGATTGTACCGGACAGGGTGCTGCGCCTTCAGGTACGTCTTATGTAAGCGGCCCCACCGCCCGGTGGGGTCCTGCTCTGCCGGGGCTGCTGCGGTCAGGTTCGGCAGATAGTGGTCATTGACAAGGGTGTAGTCCAGACCGTTGGCATTGTCATGGATAGATTTCTTCAGTTCGTTCATGCGGATTCTCCTTTCATTTCTTCAGGCGTTTCAAAAGACGGTTCAAATTGAATGGGGACTGTATCAGCAGGCTCCTGTTGAGCCAGCTTTTTATTTTGGGCATACTTGCGGCATCGTTCACGGCCTTTCTGCAAGAGGGCTTCATACTCTGCTGCCGCCTGTGGATCAGTTTTAGCAGCTTCACGCAGAGCAGCACGTTTCTTTTTGCGGTTTTCCCCGGCAGTTTTCTGATATTTCTTACGCTTGGCAAGTTGCTGTTCTGTAAGATTTTTCTTGTCGCCGCGACTAATCTCAATTTGACTAGGGAACGTATCACCGATAAAATTGAAGTAGATGTCGATTTGCTGCTGACGGTAGATCGTCCGTCCGCCAGATGCGGAATGAATCACCACTTTTTCTACCAGTTCGTACAGCATTTCATCTGTCAGCGTGTCACAGTCCTTGTATTTCCGAATCAGTTTGATAAAGCGTTTCAGATCAACCTTCGTTGTTTCAGCGTTGTCCAGTTCTTTCTTCAACTCGGCAATGCGAGCTTCGCAGACAGTTTGTTCATCATCATATTGCGCCATCAACCGCTGATACTGTCGTTCGGGGATTTTTCCTAAGACGCTGTTTTCATATAGGCTCCGAATCAAAGCGTCCAACTCGTCCATTCTTTTTTGAACTGAATGCAGTTCTTTTTTACTCTCGGAAGATACCTGTGTGTTTTGGTTTTCCCATGCAGCTTGAAGCTGCTTGGCAAATTCATCCTCATTTTCAATAATTTCTTTTGTCATCGCTTTGATTGCATTGAGAATAGCGGTTTCAATGGTTGAGGTCTTGATAAAATGGGATGTGCAGGAAACGTACATATTACGGTATTTGCTGCACTGCCATGAAGAATCCGAATCATACACTACATCAGAATCCTGATGTTTGGATTCGGGGCTGGAAAAGCTCATTCGGGAGCCACAGTCGGCGCAGAATACCATTCCGGCTAACCGGTGCGAGTATGTTCCACTCGGAAGTTTTTTCGGATTCCTCTTGCGCAGCCTCTGTGCTTTATCCCATGTTTCTTGGTCGATGATAGCCTCATGAGTGTTTTTGAATATAATCCTTTCTTCCGGGGTTGCAGCACGGCGCTTTTTCAACTTGAAGTTCTCACGGATACTTTTACATAGCACTGTATGGCCGAGGTATTCCTGCCGGTCAAGAATATAGGTCAAGGTGGTCGTATTCCACCGATAGGGGTCGTGGTACGAATGGTTTCGGGCAGCTTCGGGATGATGCCGTTCTTCGTATGCAGACGGAATCAGCACTTTTTCGTCCGAAAGCGTCTGACCGATTTGCGCAAGACTGGCACCGCTGGCTGCCATATCGAAGATCCTGCGGACAACGGCAGCGGCCTCCGCATCTATATGAAGGGTTTGCTTATCACCGGGAACCCGCTTATAACCGTAGGGAATACTGCCGCTGCACCGTTTGCCATCCTGCATCCGCGATTTGAAAACGGCACGGATTTTATTGCTGGTATCCTTAGCGTACCACTCGTTCATGATGTTCAGGAACGGAGTAAAGTCATTGTCCGTGGGATTGGCGCTGTCAACATTGTTGTTGATAGCGATGAACCGAACACCCTTGGAAGGAAACTGAATTTCTGTGTAAAATCCAACTTCCAGATAATTGCGTCCGAAACGGCTCATGTCCTTTACAATGACAGTTGCAATGTGCCCGGCTTCGATTTCGGCAATCATTGACTGGAAGCCGGGACGGTTAAAATTCGTTCCACTGTATCCATCGTCCGTAAAATGCTGGATGTTGTTAAAGCCGTTTTTGCGAGCGTAATCTTCCAGATACTTTTTCTGATTCAGAATGCTGTTAGATTCACCTTGCAGCTCATCATCTCTGGAAAGCCTTTCGTACAGTGCCGTGATTTTTCCTTGGTTGGATTTTGCCATAGTTTCACCTTCTTTTATTTTTAGTGGGAATACGATATGTAACAAAGATACGATACTTTTCTGATTTTGTAAACGCATCTTTGCTTTATCCTCGATAATTATAACCCTTGGGGCAGCTCCACCGTGAACTGCCCGGCGCTCTCCTCTGCCCTCAGCGCACCGAACCAGTCGGCGTCCAGTGCGTTGTTCATCTTGTTGCAGACCCATGCGGGGCTGAACACCTCGCCTTTTTTGCGGGTGCGCTGCTGCTGGGTGTCGGTCTGCTTCATCATCCGGGGCAGCACCACCTCGTAGTGGGTCAGCCCGAGCTGCTGGGTGGTGATCTGGGATCTATCCGTGACAGATTCGTACATCACCGTTTGTAGTTCATCCGGCGGGTCGGTGGCCCAGATGATGTTTTTGCCGGTGGAGCGGTCTTTTAGAAGTGTATCCAGCACCGCCTGCACTTCCGGTGCGTGAAAGTCGATCAGTTGTTCCAACGGGGATTCCCTCGCTTTGCCTTAGCGTTGCGGCGGAAGTGTCAGTATTCTTATCACTTTCGCACTATTATGATAACAATATTATCACTTTTAAGCAAAACTGACAACAGGATTATCGGTTTTTGTCAAGAGCGACAATATTATTTATACTGATAGCAAAGAAAGGCAGGGAATTAGGATGATTGGCGAACGGCTCGCGGAGTTACGCAAATTAAACGGTGAAACGCAAGAAGATTTAGCAAAAGCATTTCATGTTTCAGTGCCTACCGTCCGCACATGGGAACGCGACAAAGCATCTCCCAGCCATGAAGTTTTGATTGCACTCTGCAAGCGTTATGGCACCTCCGCCGACTACCTGCTGGGCCTGACCGACATTGACCCCTCGGACGAGGCCCGCAAACAGCGCCAGCGCCTGACCGAAGAAGAACAAAACGAGATGCACCGCTACGAAGAATATCTGTTGTGGAAACGCAAAAAATAAGCCGCCCAGTGAGACCGTAAGGTCGCTGGGCGGCTTATTTGCCCTCTTGACAAATACGTAAAATACGTATACAATAAAACTGTAATCCTGAAAGAAAGGAGGGGCACCCGCCATGCCGATGACTCCCAAGCAAATGATTCGCTTGCTGGAGCAGAACGGCTTTGTTTTAGTCAGTGCAAATGGGTCACACTACAAGTACCATAACCCAACTACCAACAAAACCACTGTCGTTCCATTTCACGCAAAGGATCTGAAGCCCGGTACCGAGAAAAACATTCTCAAATTGGCCGGACTCAAAAAGTAAGAATATGATGATTGTAGACTTCATATTCTGAAACTGCAAAGCACTGCATAGACTATTCTACAATTTCCAACCAATAATGTAGGCCTGTTAAGTGAAGGTACATTGATTGTTTGTTGAATTATAAAAGGTGAGGTCACATTATGAATGCTATTTTCTATCCCGCAATTTTTCACCCGGAAGAAAGCGGGTACTCTGTTGAGATTCCCGATATTGAGGGCTGCTTCACCCAAGGCGATACCATGGACGAAGCTGTCCGCATGGCACAGGATGCCATCGGCCTTATGCTGGAAGATTGCAAAGTCTGCCCGGAGCCTTCTGTCCCTTCTGCACTCCATGTTGACCCGGCAGATTTTGTGGTGATGGTGCCTTTCGATATGGAAGAGTACGAAAAGCGGTACAGACCCGTAAAGAAAACCCTTTCCATTCCCGGCTGGCTCAACGATGCCGCCGAATCGGCACACATCAACTTTTCCGGCGTCCTTCAGGATGCGCTGAAAGAGAAACTCCATCTGGCGTAAGTATAAGTACAACAACAGCCGCCCAGCAGTTGACCGCTATGGTCTTGCTGGGCGGCTGTTGCCATCTCTGTTCAGAATGAATAAGTTCGCTATATGCTTATACTTTTTTATTCTTTTCTCGCTTCAGCAAGATTCTCAAAATATTGCGATTCCAACACCTCGTAAGCCGCAGTCTTATCAATAATTGCCTTTACCAATTGGTCTAATTCGCCATTTTCCGAGTAATCTGCTGGTGCAAAATGCTTGATTCGATTATCCCGAATCATCTTCAAAACTTTTTTCTTGTCCTTTGTATCTGGATTATAAACGCCAATAGAATGTCCTCCGGAAGAATTCACTAGTTTCATACAGGGGATATCCGTATCACTGTCGCCAATATAAACAATATTGCGGAATGGAACTCGCATTTGATCCGGCGGGAAGTATTCATTTACTGCCGAGTCATTGATATCCAATGTTCCTTTCTCAATGCGGAAGAGGAACTGGGTCTTGCTGGTGTAATTGATTACCTGTGCAGGCCATACGGCAACACCACGTTTATTATAATAAAATGAGCTTGCATAAATTTTTTCAAACGCCCCATTCTTAGCAATAGACGTTCCTTCAATCATTTCCTTTAACCCTGAGGAAATAATATAATGTTCTACTATAACACCATGTGCCTTTCCATAGGCACGAATACGCTCAAACCACTCCTCCACACCATTAAAAAGCTTTACCTTTGCTCCATATTCGGCGAGTTTCTTTTTTGAAAAAACAAAATTGCCTTCTGCTTCCTCTTTCATCGTATACATATACGCCAGATTAGTATCCATGTCATTGTCCGCTGCCAAATCATTGGATTTTTTCCAAAATTCATTGATGTTATAGCCAACGGACTGAATATATCCCTGCGCCTGCATATCGTCAGGCGATAAAGTTTTGTCGAAATCGTAACAGATTGCTAAAACGGGGAATTTCTCCTTATGTCTACGTTCGTATTCCATAACATCGCCTCCAAACGATAATTTCTGTTAAAATTTTACATCATCTTTTATATATTGTCAATATTTTTAGTGCGAGTGTTGTAATCATTTCTTTTGTTTTCAGCCAAGCAGTAAAAATTTCTCTTTCAGCAAATTCACAAATCCCTAGACACAAAAAATCGGCACCCGCTTTTCAGCGAGTGCCGATTTTGTTACCCTATAATGCGCTTTGATTTTTGGCGTAAGTGGCGTAAGTTTGGCGTAAATCCGCTTTTGCGCGCTCCAAAAATCAAGGATTCATGCGGTTTTTAGGCAGTTATTAGTACATGCCGCCCATGCCGCCCATATCGCCGCCGGCAGCAGGAGCAGCCGGGGGTTCGGGCAGATCGGCCACGAGGCTCTCGGTGGTCAGCACCATCTCAGCGACGGAAGCTGCGTTCTCCAGAGCGGAGCGGGTGACCTTGGTGGGGTCAACGATGCCTGCGGCGATCATATCCTCCACGTAGACCTCATTCTGGGCGTCGAAGCCGTAGTTGGGCTTGTTGGCAGAGACGATCTTGTCGATGATGACGCTGCCCTCGAGGCCGGCGTTCTTGGCGATCTGGCGCAGAGGAGCCTCCAGAGCCTTCAGGACGATCTTTGCGCCGGTGCGCTCGTCGCCCTCCAGCGTATCGCACAGCTCACGGACTGCGGGGATGGCGTTGATGGGGGCAGTGCCGCCGCCAGCGACGACGCCCTCCTGAACAGCCGCCTTGGTGGCGTTCAGAGCGTCCTCGATGCGGAGCTTCTTGTCCTTCATCTCGACCTCAGTGGCAGCACCGACCTTGATGACGGCCACGCCGCCCGCCAGCTTTGCCAGACGCTCCTGCAGCTTCTCGCGGTCAAAGTCGCTGGTAGCAGCCTCGATCTGGTTGCGGATCTGTGCGATGCGGGATGCGATGGCGTCCTTGTCGCCTGCGCCGCCCACGATGGTGGTGTTCTCCTTGGTGACCTTGACCTGACGGGCGTGGCCCAGCATATCGACGGTAGTGTCCTTCAGCTCGTAGCCGAGGTCAGCAGACACGACGGTGCCGCCGGTCAGGATGGCGATGTCCTGCAGCATCTCCTTGCGGCGGTCGCCGAAGCCGGGGGCCTTGACGGCGCAGACGTTCAGAGTGCCGCGCAGGCGGTTGACGATCAGGGTGGACAGAGCCTCGCCCTCGATGTCCTCTGCCACGATCAGCAGCTTCATGCCGTTCTGCATCACCTGCTCCAGCAGGGGGACGAGATCCTGAATGACGCTGATCTTCTTATCGGTGATGAGGATGGCGGCGTTGTCCAGCACAGCCTCCATCTTGTCGGTATCCGTGACCATATAGGGGGTCAGGTAGCCGCGGTCGAACTGCATACCTTCGACGATCTCGTTGTAGGTCTCAGCCGTGGTCTTGTTCTCCTCGATGGTGATGACGCCGTCGGAGGTGACCTTCTCCATGGCCTCTGCGATGAGACGGCCGATCTCGGGATCACCGGCAGAAATGGTGCCGACGCGGGCGATGTCGTTGGAGTCCTTGACCTTCTGGCTGTGGGCCTTGATGGTCTCGACAGCCTTGGTGACAGCCTTGCTCATGCCGCGGCGGATGTCCATCGGGTTTGCACCGGCGGTGACATTCTTCATGCCCTCGGTGACCATTGCCTGTGCCAGAACGGTAGCGGTGGTGGTGCCGTCGCCTGCGGCGTCGTTGGTCTTGGTGGCGACCTCACGCACCAGCTGTGCGCCCATGTTCTCGAACTCGTCCTTCAGCTCGATCTCCTTGGCGATGGTGACACCATCGTTGGTGATGACGGGGGCGCCGAACTTCTTGCTCAGCACCACGTTGCGGCCCTTGGGGCCGAGGGTGATCTTAACGGTATCTGCCAGAGTGTCGATGCCGGCACACAGTGCCTTGCGGGCTTCCTCGCCCTGCTTGATCTGCTTAGCCATATTCTTATCGCTCCTTTATAAAAGCTTGATGATCCAGTGATGAGGGAAAGACGCTTACTCCACGATGGCCAGGATGTCGGCCTGACGCACGATGGTGCACTCTTCGCCGTCCACCTTGACCTCGGTGCCGGAGTATTTGCTGGTGAGCACCTTATCGCCCACCTTGACGGTCATCTTGACTTCCTTGCCGTCCACGACACCGCCGGGGCCGACGGCCACGACCTGTGCCACCTGCGGCTTCTCCTTGGCGCTGCCGGTCAGGATGAGGCCGCCCTTGGTGGTCTCCTCGACCTCAACAGTCTTGATAACAACACGGTCTGCAAGAGGAATGATCTTCATCGTTCTTGCCCTCCTATTATAAAAAATAAAAGTGAAACTTTTTCATGGCCCGGGGCTTCTCCCTCCGGGTGTTTAGCACTCCATTTCCTTGAGTGCTAAGTGTATTGTACTCATCTCCGGCAGAAAAATCAAGGGTTTTTGCAAATTTCTTTGTTAATATTTTATGACAGCAAAAAAGCGCCCCCGGCAGGGCGCTTCGCAGTCTTTCCATTTATACGCTGGCACGCTGAGCCATGAACCGCTCGTAGGCGGGCTTCGGCAGCAGGACGTGCCCCGCCAGCGGCCTGAGCCGGGCGGTGATGGCCTCGCAGGGGGCGCACTCGCCGTCCGCCGTCGCCACGATGGGGCCTCGCCCGTCCGCAGGGCGCAGGGAGACGCACTTGGCCCGGCGGTAGAGGAAGTAGGGCTTCGCCTGCTCGGTCAGCGCACCGTCCCGGAAGTGCTTCCCGCCCTTGTACATCCCCAGCAGCCGGGCGATGGTCAGTCGGCCCACCCTGCGGATGATAAAGACGTCCAGCCAGCCGTCGTCGGGCTGGGCCTCCGGCGCGGCATAGAAGCCGCCGCCGTAGGTGCGGCCATTGCAGACCGCGCACATCAGGCAGTCCACCGTCAGCTCCTCGCCGTCGATGGTGAACGCCACCTTCCGGCCGATGTGGCCGCAGAGCTGCCTGACGATGGAGAGGGCGTAGGCCATCTCGCCGCCGCAGAAGGGGATGCGCCGGAACTGGGGGATGCCGTAGGCCACCTGCGCGTCCAGCCCGGCGGCGCAGATGGTGGCCGAGAGGCCGAGGTCGGTCTCCATCAAATCAATGTCCACCGCCCCGCCCGCGAATTGCGCGTCAAGGTCGCTGAACTCCTCCCTCGTGCCGTAGGTGCGGAGGAAATCGTTGCCGCTGCCGAAGGGCAGACACCCCACGGCGGCAAGGGCGCACCCATTGGCACCCGTCAGCGCCTCATTGAAGGTGCCGTCGCCGCCCGCCGTCCAGATGCGCACCGGCTCGCCCTCGGCCTCGGCGGTGCGCGCCGCCTCCGCAGCCAGCGCACAGGCATGGCCCGCGTACTGGGTCACGACGACCTTCAGCTTCTCCGGCGGGATGCCCGCCCGTCCGGCGGCGGCATGGATGGCCGGGGTCAGCCCGGTGGTGCAGTCCCGCTTGCCTGCGGTGGGGTTGAGCAAAAACAGATAGCGCATTCGGCTTCCTCCTCTGGTGATTCCTGCCCTCTATCATAGCGGAAAACCAGAGCAGATGCAAGAGCTTTTCACCCGACGCCCGCCGTCTGCGTCTCCTCCACCACGATGGTGCCGTCGGCAGTGCAGTCTGCCGTCCAGCGCTGGCCGAGGCTCACGCTGCCGGAGGCGATCTGGTCGGCGAAGGCCTGCTCCACGGCACGGTCCACCTGTCGGCGCAGCTCCCGCGCCCCGTAGGGCGAGCGGGCCTTTGCGGCCAGCGCCGGGCCGACCCGGGCCGTGTGGGTGAGCTGGTAGCCGCTGCGGGCCGCACGCTCTTCCAGCTGGCCCAGCAGCTTTTCAGCGATGGAGCAGAGGCTCTGCTCCTCCAGCGGGCGGAAGACGATCAGCTCATCCAGCCGCCCCACCAGCTCGGGCCGGAACCACTTTTTCGCCTCGGCGACGGCGGCCTCCGACTGCTTTTCAAAGGCGGCCTCGCTGCCCGCCCCAAAGCCCAGCGGTGCGCTCTGCCCCGCGAGGAACCGTGCCCCGAGGTTGGACGTCAGCAGGACGATGGTGTTCCGGAAATCGGCCTTCCGGCCCATGGAGTCGGTGAGCTGGCCGTCCTCCAGCATCTGCAGCAGGATGTTCTGGATGTCAGGGTGGGCCTTTTCGATCTCGTCGAAGAGGACGACGCTGTAGGGGCGGCGGCGGACGGCCTCGGTGAGCTGACCGCCCTCGTCGTGGCCCAGATAGCCCGGAGGCGCACCCAGCAGACGGGCCACCGTGTGCTGCTCCTGATACTCTGACATATCGAACTTGAGCAGGGCTTTCTCGCTGCCGAACCAGCTCTCGGCCAGCGCCTTTGCCAGCGCCGTCTTGCCCACGCCGGTCGGCCCGAGGAAGAGCAGCGCCCCGATGGGCCTGCCCGGCTCGCCCAGCCCCGTGCGGCTGCGCCGGATGGCTCCGGCCACCGCCGCCACGGCCCGGCTCTGCCCCACCACCTCGGCGTTCAGCCGCTCCTCGAGGCGGGCCAGACGCTCCCGCTCCTTTTCGCCCACCCGCTCGGCGGGCACGCCGCTGGCCTGCGCCACCACCCGGGCGATCTCCTTCCGGCTCAGGACGGGGTCCTTCTCCCCCTCCCGCTCGGCCCGGATGCGCACCGCCGCGCAGGCCTCGTCCACAAGGTCGATGGCCTTGTCCGGCAGGCAGCGCCCCGGCAGGTACCGCACCGAAAGCTCCACCGCCTCCCGCAGGGCCTCATTGGGCAGGCGGACGCCGTGGTAGCGCTCGTAGCGGGGGGCCAGCCCTTCCAGAATCTCCACCGCCTGCTTCGGGGTCGGCTCTTCGATCTGCACCCGCCCGAAGCGGCGCTCGAGGGCGGCGTCCTTCTGGATGTGGGTGCGGAACTCCTGATTCGTCGTCGCGCCGATGAGCTGCAGCTCGCCCCGGGCCAGCACCGGCTTTAAGATGCTGGCCGCGTCGATGGCCCCCTCTGCCGCGCCTGCGCCCACGATGGTGTGGAACTCATCCACAAAGAGGATGGCGCTGCCGTCCCGGACAAGCTCTTCCAGCAGGTTCTTGAACCGCTCCTCGAAGTCGCCCCGGTACTTGGTGCCCGCCACGAGGCTGGCCATATCCAGCGCCAACAGCCGACGGCCCTGCAGCATCCGGGGCACCTGCTTGTCGGCGATGCGCTGGGCCAGACCCTCGGCCAGCGCGGTCTTGCCCACGCCCGGCTCACCCACGAGGCAGGGGTTATTTTTCTGGCGGCGGCATAGTATCTCTACCATCCGGTCCAGCTCCTTTTCCCGGCAGAACACCGGGTCCAGCTCACCGTCCGCCGCCCGGCGGGTCAGGTCGCGGCAGTATTTGTCGCTGGCCCGGCTCCCCCGCGGCAGAGGCGGGGACGTCCGGGGCTGGATGGGCAGGATGAACTGCCCCGAAAGCTGGCGGCACTCCCGCACCGCCTCGGTGAGCTGGACGCCCATCGAAGCCAGCATGACCCCGGCGGCGCAGTCGGCGTCTTCCAGCATGGCGCAGAGCAGGTGTTCCGGCTCGGCCCGGCTCAGGTGGGCGTTCTGTGCCCCAATGATAGCGTAGTCCATCGCCCGGCGCAGGTCTGCCGCCATGTCGCCCCGGGCAAGCCGGAGGGCCGTGCCGCTCCGCCCGGCGGAAAGCTGCCGCCGCACCTCCAGCTCCGAGATGTTCTTCCCGGCCAGAAAACGGGCCGCCGGGCCGCCGTCTGATTGCAGCATCGCCCACAGCAGATGGCCGGTGTCCGCCTTTTTGCAGCCCAGCCCTCCGGCCAGCTCCACCGCCTTGTCCAGCAGCTGCCCCGCCTCCCGGGAAAACCCCTTGTACCGTCCTTTGCCGAATGCATCCCAAATGCTCATTTGCGTGGCTCCTATCTTCTGCATGGCTCCTGTCTTCCGTATTGCCCTGTTGCATCAAAGAACAGTATAGCCCCGCCCGCCGGAAAAAAATCAGAAGTTTGTGTCACACCGGCCCAAAAGCAAAACAAAAAAGCCATCTGAGCGAATCAGATGGCTTCTTGGTTGGGGATGAGAGAATCGAACTCCCACAAGTAGAGTCAGAGTCTACCGCACTACCACTATGCAAATCCCCATTATTCGGTTTTGTCTCGCGGCGGTGAGCCGGTCAACGTGTGCTATTATACCCGCCTCCGGGCGCTTTGTCAAGCGGATTTTTGAAAAAATTTGTAAGTTTCTGCAAATAGTCGCACCTTCGAGGTAATTTTCGAGGTTTCAGTCAGAGCTTTCCGTTTCGTCTTCCAGATAGACAGCAACTTCTTCGATTTTGCAGTCGAGGATTTTGCAGAGTTGATTCAAGGTATAGGTGTTGACATTGCAGTTTCTCCGCAAACGGTTCAGCTGTCCGGCGCTGAAGTGATAATCCTTCAAGAGCTTATATTGCGAAACGCCTTTTCTTTTCATGGTATCCCAGAGCGGGTCAAACGAAATCATGAATCAGACCATCCTAAATCAATTTTGTGATTCAAGAATAGAGAATTACCCGATTATTGACAACTATCCATAAGTGGAGTATTATCATACTATGGATAATGCCCCCGTAAAACAAAAAGGATGGTGTGATAATGAAAGCTGCGGAAATCAAAGAGTACCTCAAAATATGCATTGAACTTGAGCGGGAAGCAGATACACAGCGTTATCTGATTTCAAAGCTGAGCCGTGAGATTGGCCAGCTAACAATTCCAAACTACTATCGAAAACCGGAATTGAAAAAGGAGAAAATTGATATTGGCTTACCTGTGGTGGCGTGGCTTTTAGGAACTATCATTATTCTGCCCTCTGCATGGATGATAAAATCCGGGGGAAATTGGATGCTTCACGATAAGGGGTGGGGATGGACAATAGGTATAATTTGCATTATTGGTGTGCTTGTAGGTGCGTTTTGTATTTGGTTTGGCTTCGCATGGCTGCTGGACTGCATCAGCGAACGCAAACAGAATAAAGCTCAATACGAGGAGGAGCAGGAAGCGTACGAGCAGGCGCTTGTTAATGACGAAGAACGTATTCGCCTAGAACAAATCCGGAAGGAATCTTTGCAGTCAGACTTGGAAACCATGAATGCGACGCTATCAAAAACGAAAAAATGCCTGCATGAAATCTACAATAAAGATGTCCTTTATTCAAAATACCGCAACTATGCCTGCGTCTGCTCCCTGTACGAATACTTTGATTCTGGCCGCTGCACACGGCTCGAAGGCCACGAAGGCGCATACAACATCCTTGAATCCGAAATGCGTCTGAACCGTATCATCACCCAGACCAACCAAATCCTCTCCAAGCTGGACGAAATCAAAGAGAATCAGGAACTGCTCTACGACTCGATTCAGGAGTCCAACCGCAAATCAGACAAGCTTCTTGCCAGCTGCCAGAATATGTCCAACCAGCTGGTGGGCATTCAGGCACAGGGTGAAGAGCTGAACTCCCGCATCGCACAGCTGCAAACGACCTCGGACTTGAATCTTTACCTCAACGCCTGCTCTACATTGGAACTCGACTCTATCAGACGGGCCAACCGTATCGCCCAATAAAAACTTTCGCCGCCCCCGAATCCCCGAAGGCAGCGGTTTCTTTTTGCGTCATCCAGAATCCAGCATTTTCTGCGTCCTCTGCACCATATAATAAAGTAAACTATGTTATTCTGCCCTTATTTTATGGTACACAAACTTCAAAAGGAGGACGCCTTATGCTGCAAGCCCACCCTAAGACCGCCCAGACGCTGCTTTCGCCCCGTATCCCCCGCGACAGCGAGCACGAGCGCTATGACCCCGAGCTGGAGGAAGAGCTGAAAGAGTGCCTGTTCTGCCTGCGGCGGAACGCGATGATGTTCGACCTCGAGGTGGACTCCGACCTCATCGAACAGCGCATCTACGAGCGGCAGGCCCTTTTGTGCCGCTACCGCTACCTGCTGGCCCGCGCCCGGGAGCTGGGGCTGCACACCATCCTGAAAAAGTATCAGCCTCTGGGCTAAAAAACGCCGCGCGGAATCTTGACAGAATCCCCACATCGTGTTATCATACATAAAGATAACACTGTATACAGAGCGCTGTATGCAAAACTTTGGAGCTTAGAGAGGTTTTCAATTATGGAACGTATTAAGACTATCGCTACTCGTGACCTGACCAAGAGCGTCGTGACCGGCGGCTGCGGCGAGTGCCAGACTTCCTGCCAGTCTGCCTGCAAGACCTCCTGCGGCGTCGCAAACCAGCAGTGCGAGAACAGCAATAAGTAATCATTGCAGACCCTATGCCGCCTTTGCAGGGCGGCATTTTTTTATGGCAACAATAGATTGGAGAATGAAATGGTACACCAGTATCAACTGAACGGATATAACATCGTGCTGGACACCTGCAGCGGCTCGGTGCACGTCGTGGACGACGTGGCCTACGACGCCATTGCGATGTACAAAGAGCACTCTGCCGACGAGATCGTGGCCGCTCTGCTGGCCAAGTACGGCTCCCGCCCCGACGTCACCGAGGCCGACCTGCGCCAGTGCCTCGAGGATGTGGCCTCTCTGGAGTCCGCAGGCAAGCTGTGGGCACCCGACGTCTACGAGAACATGGCCTTCGACTTCAAGAACCGCCAGACGGTGGTGAAGGCCCTCTGCCTCCACGTCGCCCACACCTGCAACCTCAACTGCTCCTACTGCTTCGCCTCCCAGGGCCGCTATCAGGGCGACCGCGCCCTGATGAGCTTCGAGGTGGGCAAGCGGGCCATGGACTTCCTCATCGAGAACTCCGGCACCCGCCGCAACCTCGAGGTCGATTTCTTCGGCGGCGAGCCGCTGATGAACTTCGACATGGTGAAAAAGCTGGTGGCCTACTGCCGCGAGCAGGAGAATATCCATAACAAGAACTTCCGCTTTACCATGACCACCAACGGCGTGCTTATCGACGACGACGTCATCGACTTCTGCAACAAGGAGTGCCACAACGTCGTCCTGAGCCTCGACGGCCGCAAGGAGGTCCACGACCGCTTCCGCAAGGACTACGCCGGCCATGGCAGCTATGACGCCATCGTCCCGAAATTTCAGGAGTTCGTGAAGAAGCGCGGCGACAAGAACTACTATATGCGCGGCACCTACACCCACTACAACACCGACTTCACCAACGACATCTTCCACATGGCCGACCTCGGCTTCACCGAGCTGAGCATGGAGCCGGTGGTCTCGAAGCCCACCGACCCCAGCGCCCTCACCGCCGAGGACCTGCCCATCCTGAAGGAGCAGTACGAGATCCTGGCCAAAGAGATGATCAAGCGCGACCGCGAGGGCCGGGGCTTCACCTTCTACCACTACATGATCGACCTCACCGGCGGCCCCTGCATCTACAAGCGCATCTCCGGCTGCGGCTCCGGCACTGAGTACATGGCCGTTACCCCGTGGGGCGACCTCTACCCCTGCCACCAGTTCGTCGGCGACCCCAAGTACCTGATGGGCGACATCTGGAAGGGCGTCACCAACACCGCCGTGCGGGATGAGTTCAAGCACTGCAACGCCTACGCCCGCCCGGAGTGCAAGGACTGCTGGGCCAAGCTCTACTGCTCCGGCGGCTGCGCGGCCAACGCCTACCACGCCACCGGCAGCATCACCGGCGTCTACGAGTACGGCTGTGAGCTGTTCAAAAAGCGCATCGAGTGCGCCATCATGATCAAGGTCGCCGAAAATCAGGAGCTTGCCGCGCAGGGCATCGAGGTGCCCATCGAGCTGGGTGCCACCTGCAGCGCCTGCGCAGACGGCGAAGCCTGCGAATAAGCGCCTATGGACACTCCCATCGTTGATTTTGTCCGCCGCTACGCCCAGCAGCGCACCACCCGGATGCATATGCCGGGCCACAAGGGCTGCGGCCCGCTGGGCTGTGAGGCGCTGGACATCACCGAAATTGCGGGCGCGGACGAGCTGTACGAGGCCGAAGGCATCATCGCCCGGAGCGAGGCCAACGCCGCGCAGCTCTTCGGCACCGCCCGCACCTATTACAGCACCGAGGGCAGCAGCCAGTGCATCCGGGCCATGCTCCACCTTGCGCTCCAGATGCAGCCTGCGGGGGCATCCCGCCCCGTCCTGCTGGCGGCGCGGAATGCCCACAAGGCCCTGCTCTACGCAGCCGCCCTGCTGGACTTCGACATCCGGTGGCTCTGGCCTGCGCCGGACGCCGCCGGGGCGCTCTGCACCTGCCCTGTGGAGCCGGAGGCCCTCGCCTGCGCATTGGACGGGCTGACCGCCGAGGGCCGTACCCCCTTCGGCGTCTACCTCACCAGCCCGGACTATCTGGGCTTCGTGCAGGACATCGCCGGGCTGGCGGCGGTCTGCCACGCCCACGGCGTCCCCCTTCTGGTGGACAACGCCCACGGGGCCTACCTCCACTTTCTGAAGGAGGGCAGCCGCCACCCCATCCAGCTGGGTGCCGACCTCTGCTGTGACTCGGCCCACAAGACCCTGCCCGTCCTCACCGGCGGGGCCTATCTCCACCTCGGGCCGTCGGTGCAGGCCGACGAAGCTGCTGTGCGCAATGCGCTGGCCCTCTTCGGCTCCACCAGCCCGTCCTACCTCATCTTACAGTCGCTGGACGCCGCCAATGCGCGGCTGGCAGGCGACTTCCGGGAGAAGCTGGCCCTCTGCCGCTGGCGTCTGGGGATGCTCTGCCGGGAGCTGGATGCCTTCCGGCCCGGGCTGGCCCTCCCCCTCACCGGGGCGCACCGTGAGCCGCTCAAGCTGACGCTGGACGCCGCCGTGCTGGGCCTCTCGGGCCAGCAGCTGGCGCAGGCTTTGCGGGAGCAGGGCGTGGAGTGCGAGTATGCCGACCCCCGCTATCTGGTGCTGATGCCCTCTCCTGAGAGTTCTGCCGAGGACTTCGCCCGTCTCCAGAAAGCGCTCCACGCTCTCTGTGCCGAAGCATCTTCCTCTGCGCCCGCTTCGGACAGCGACGCCGCCGCCTTTGCGGCTCTGGCTGAGGCGCTTCAGGCGCAGCCCCGCCCCGCCGCCATCCGGGAGGCCGTCCTCGCCCCACAGGAGATGGTGCCCGCTGCTGAGGCTGTGGGCCGCATCTGCGCCGCACCGGCGGTCTCCTGTCCGCCCGCTGTTCCCATCGTGGTCAGCGGCGAAGTCATCCCGGCGCAGGCTCTCCCCCTCTTTGCCCGCTATGGCATCGGGCGGGTGGCCGTCGTAAAAAATTGACTCCAAAAGGCCGGGCGGCTGTCTGCCCGGCCTTTTGTGTCCCCCAAGTGTTAAAAATCGGCTAAGAACCCCGCATTTTCCTTGACAATCCTCTCCGGTTCTGGTTTAATAGTCTGGATAAAAGGGAGTAAAGGGCATCCCGCCTTATGGGGGTGCTGCATGACAGCGTCAGCACGGCAGAAATGCCCGATGTCATGCGTTCGCTTGAGACTTTTGTCACAGTATCTGGTGCTGTGGCCGAAGTCTCTTTTTTTCGTCATTGCACCGCAAATTTCAAAGGAGGCAATGACATGGAATTCTGGAATGCATTCGCCAGTCTGTTCTCTAATTTCGGGAACCTGACGTGGCAGATGGTGGTAATGTGGGGCATCGGCGCGCTCCTCATCTACCTTGCCATCGCAAAAAAAATGGAGCCGAGCCTGCTTCTTCCGATGGGCTTCGGCGCCATCCTCGTCAACCTGCCCTTGTCGGGCGCGATCACACAGGGCGACACCGTCGGCCCCATCTCGGCTCTGTTTGAGGCGGGAATGTCCAACGAGCTGTTTCCCCTGCTGCTCTTCATCGGCATCGGCGCGATGATCGATTTCGGCCCGCTGCTGGAAAAGCCGTGGCTGATGCTCTTCGGCGCGGCGGCACAGTTCGGTATCTTCTTCACCCTCTTCCTCGCAGGCTTCTTCTTCGATTTGAAGGACGCAGCCTCCATCGCCGTCATCGGTGCGGCAGACGGCCCCACGGCCATCTTTGTGGCAAACACCCTCAACTCCCAGTACCTCGGCGCCATCATGGTGGCGGCCTACAGCTACATGGCGCTGGTCCCCATCGTCCAGCCGCCGGTCATCAAGCTGCTGACCACCCAGAAGGAGCGCCGCATCCGGATGGCCTACCAGAAGGGCAGCGTCAGCCAGCTGACCAAGATCCTCTTCCCCATCGTCGTGACCATCATCGCAGGGCTCGTGGCCCCGGCCAGCGTGGCGCTGGTGGGCTTTTTGATGTTCGGCAACCTGCTGCGGGAGTGCGGCGTGCTGAACGCCCTGAGCGAGACGGCCCAGAACATCCTCGCCAACCTCATCACCATCGTGCTGGGCCTGACCGTGGCCGGGCAGATGACGGCAGACAAGTTCGTCCGGCCCGACACCCTGCTCATCCTTGCGCTGGGCCTCGTGGCCTTCGTCTTTGACACCGCCGGCGGCGTCCTCTTCGCCAAGCTGATCAACCTCTTCCTCCCGGCAGACAAGAAGCTCAACCCCATGATCGGCGCAGCGGGTATCTCGGCCTTCCCCATGAGCGGCCGCGTCGTCAACCGCATGGGCCTCGAGGAGGACAACCAGAATTTCCTGCTGATGTACTCCATCAGCGTCAACGTCTCGGGCCAGATCGCCTCCGTCATCGCAGGCGGACTGATCCTGACCCTGATGAGCTAAAGGAGGGACTGAAATGCTTCATCTTACTTCTTGGATGACCACCCTGCCCATCATGGTCATCGGAATGCTGGGCATCGTGCTCGTCATCGGCGTCATCGTTCTGGCCGTGATGCTGCTGAACCGGCTGACCGGGCGGAAATGACCCCCCCATCCCTGATGCGATAATGCAAAAAGCCTCCGGCTGCACCCAGTGTGCAGAGCCGGAGGCTTTTTTCGTTCTTACTCTTCTTCGTCCTTCGCCCAGTGGTAGGCGCAGCGGACGGCCTTGTTCCAGCCCTTGATCCGCTTCGCCCGCTCCTCCTCGGAGATGGCCGGCTGGAACACGCGGTCCACCGACCAGTTGCGGGTGATGTCCTCGGTGGACTGCCAGTAGCCCACGGCAAGGCCCGCCAGATAAGCCGCGCCCAGCGCCGTCGTCTCCACGCAGCAGGGCCGCTTGACCTCGAGGTCGCTGAGGTCGGCCATCGTCTGCATGAGGTAGTCGTTGGCCGACGCGCCGCCGTCCACCCGGAGGGACTTCATGGCGATGCCGGAGTCCGCCGCCATGGCGTGGAGGACATCGTTGACCTGATAGCAGATACTGTCCAGCGTGGCCCGGATGATGTGGTACTTGTTGCAGCCCCGGGTAAGGCCCACGATGGTGCCCCGGGCGTACTGGTCCCAGTGGGGCGCGCCGAGGCCGGTGAAGGCCGGCACGACGTAACAGCCGTTGGTGTCCCGGACCTTCCGGGCCATGTACTCCGAGTCCCGGGACTCATCCAGCAGGCGCAGCTCATCGCGGAGCCACTGGATGGCTGCACCGGCCACGAAGATCGAACCTTCCAGCGCGTAATCCACCCTGCCGTCGAGGCCCCACGCGATGGTGGTCACGAGGCCGTTCCGGGAGGTGACGGGCGTCTCGCCGGTGTTCATGAGCAGAAAGCCGCCGGTGCCGAAGGTATTCTTGGCTTCGCCGGAGGCAAAGCAGGTCTGGCCGAAGAGGGCCGCCTGCTGGTCGCCCGCCGCACCGGCGATCTTGATCTCGCCGCCGAAGTGCATCGGGTCAGCGTACTCGTAAAAGCCGCTGGACGGCATCGGCTTGGGGAGCATCTGCTTGGGGATGTTCAGCTCCTGCAAGATTTCGTCGTCCCATTCCAGCGTGTGGATGTTGAACATCATGGTGCGGCTGGCGTTGGAATAGTCGGTGATATGCGCCTTTCCGCAGGTCAGCTTCCAGATGAGCCACGTTTCCACGGTGCCGAAGAGCAGCTGACCCGCCTCAGCCTTTTCCCGTGCACCGGGGACGTTATCGAGGATCCACTTGAGCTTGGTCGCCGAGAAATAGGCGTCGAGGATGAGTCCGGTCTTGGCCCGGAACTTTTCCGTCAGCCCTCTGGCCTTCAGCTCGTCGCAGTATTCGCTGGTGCGGCGGCACTGCCAGACGATGGCGTGGCAGATCGGTTCGCCCGTCTCCTTATCCCAGACGATGGTCGTCTCCCGCTGGTTGGTGATGCCGATGGCGGCGATGTCCTCTGCCCGGGCGCCGATCTTGTTCATGGCCGAGAGGGCCACGCCCAGCTGGGTGGCCCAGATCTCGTTGGCATCGTGCTCCACCCAGCCCGGCTTCGGGTAATACTGGGCAAACTCCTTCTGCGCGACGCTGCAGATCTTGCCTGCCTTATTGAACAGGATGCAGCGGTTGGAGGTGGTTCCGGCGTCCAGCGCCATGATGTACGACATAGGCTCTTTTCTCCTTTTCCTGCTCTTGGTTTCTGGTTCAGAACGCCAGCGCGGGGCTGACCTCGTTCCGCCGCTGGGTCTGGACGATGCACTCCCTGTCCGGCACGACGCCCGCCGCACCGAGGGTGGAAAAAACGGTCTGCAAGGCCAGCGCGGGGGTGTTGTTCTCCTGCGAGAGGTGGCAGAGCGCGAACTTCTTGCAGCCCCCCTGAATAAGTTCCAGCAGCTTGGCTGCGCACTCGTCGTTGGAGAGGTGCCCTCTCACCGACTCGATGCGGGCGCGCAGATAGTAGGGGTACGGCCCGCTGCGGAGCATATGCAGGTCGTAGTTGCTCTCCAGCGCCACGAGGTCGCAGTCCGAGAGGGCTTCATGTACGATGGGGGTCAGCACACCGAGGTCGGTGGCGATGGTCATGGTCTTTTCGTCGGGGGTATGGATGCGGTAGCCCACGCAGGGCACATCGTGGCTGGTGGGGAAGGCTTTGACCCCGAATCCCCCGATCTCCGCTTCCCGGCCCGGCGTCAGGGCCGTCATGTCGCAGGAGGGGGGGACGACATGGTTCTCCTCCAGAAATCCCAGCGTCTCCTCCGCGCCGTACACCGGCAGCGGATGCTTTTTCAGGAAGGTGGAAAGCCCCTTCACATGGTCGCTGTGCTCGTGGGTGACAAGGATGCCGTCGCAGTCGGCGGGGTCCAGCTCCACCGCCTTGAGGGCCGCGCCGGTGGTCCGGACGCCCTTGCCCATATCCACGATGAGATACCGCTGCCCGCAGCGCACCACGCTGCTGTTGCCGGAAGAACCGGAGTAAAGCGAGATAAATTCAGACATGATAAACCTCAACAAACAAAACCTCTCCGTCTGCTTTACGTCCGTTGATGCAGCGTCTCCCCCTTGTCCGGGGAGGCGGCATCGCGCAAACGATGACGGAGAGGTTTTTCTCAATTACATAGCCTGTTCCAGTGCAGCGGGCACCCGCTCCACCTTCTCGATGTCTGCGCCAAGGCCGCGCAGCTTCTCGACGATGTTCTCATAGCCGCGCTCGATGTGGCCGATCTCCTCGATCTCGCTGGTGCCGTCGGCCATCAGGGCCGCGACCACCATCGCCGCACCGGCGCGCAGGTCGGAGGCGCGCAGCGGGGCGGGAGAAAGCTTCTCGACGCCCTCAAACACGGCCACCTGACCGTCCACCTGCACGTTCGCGCCCATCTTGCGCAGCTCGTCCACATAGCGGAAACGGTTGTCCCAGACGCTCTCGGTGACAGTGGAAGTCCCCTTCGCCACGCTGAGCAGGACGCCCATCAGGGGCTGCATATCGGTGGGGAAGCCCGGGTGGGGCATGGTGTTGATCTTGAGGGGCAGGATATCGCCGGTGCGGCGGACCCGCACAGCATCGTCAAATTCCTCCACCTCGACCCCCGCACGCCGGAGCTTTGCGGTGATCGGCTCGAGGTGCTTGGGGGTGACGTTCTTCACCAGCACATCGCCGGCGGTGGCTGCGGCGGCCACCATATAGCTGCCGGCCTCGATCTGGTCGGGGATGATGCTGTAGGTGCAGCCGTGCATCCGCTCGACACCGCGCACCTTGATGACGTCGGTGCCTGCGCCGCGCACATCTGCGCCGCACATATTCAGGAAGTTGGCCAGATCGACGACATGGGGCTCCTTGGCGCAGTTCTCAAGGATGGTCTGGCCCTTTGCCATCACGGCAGAGAGCATCCCGTTCATGGTCGCGCCGACGCTCACCTTATCGAAGAAGATGTGTGCGCCATTCAGCTCCTCGGCGTGGACGGTGATCATGCCGTAATCCACGCTGTCCTCTGCGCCCAGTGCGCTGAACACCTTGAGGTGCTGGTCGATGGGGCGGGGGCCGAGGTTGCAGCCGCCGGGCATGGCCACCTGTGCCTTGCCGAACCGGGACAGCAGCGCACCGAGGAAGTAATAGCTGGCGCGCATCTGGCGGGACAGGTCATCCGGGACGTTGGTGCCGGTCAGGTGGGTGGTGTCGATCTCGTAGGTGTTCTTGTTCAGCATCCGCACCTTCGCGCCCAGCACGCTCAGGATCTTCAGGCTCACCGCCACATCGCTGATGTCCGGCAGATTCTCGATGACGCAGACGTCTGCCGCCAAGATCGTAGCGGGCAGGATGCCCACAGCCGCATTCTTCGCGCCGGAGATGATGACTTCGCCGTGCAGGGGCTTACCGCCCGTAATAACAAACTTTTCCAATTTTATGATCTCCTTGTCACAAGCCCGCTCCCCGCAGGCCCCAAAGATGAATTACTCAAGGTGCTTATTCCTTCTCGCTGTACAAAGCTCACAACCAATCGGTATACTTACAGCTATCTTATTATACACAACTTCCAGCAAAAAGCAAAGCCCCAATGCACGCTCCTCGATTATTTTCTGTTTTGCCCAGTTTCTTTTCGAATATCCTCCGATTTTGTCTCTTTTTAAGGAAAATTTTACAAAAGCGCCGCTCACCACACGCTGTCGTCGCAGCGGGTCTCCTTGATCCAGCCCAGCTGATAGGCCCGGACCAGCTGCTTGAGGTCGTGGACCTTCTCCCGCAGCACCTCGCCCTCGTCCGTCTCCTCCACGAGGATGCGGTGGTTCTCCGTCTCGAGGATGTTCTTCTGGGAAAGGATGTCGAGGTTCTCATTCACGGCCTTTTCGGCGCTCTCGAAGGGCTGGTGGGTACGCAGGGACATGGTGCGGCTGGAATAGACCAGCGTGTAGCCCGCAATGCCGGTCTTTTCGTGGTAGGCACGGCAGAAGCCGCCGTCGATGACCACGAGGCGTCCGCCGCCCTTGATGGGGCTTTCGCCCTTCTTCTCCTGCACAGGGACATGGCCGTTGACGATGTGGCTGGTGCCGGGCAGGCCGAACTCCGCGAGGATGCGGCGGCAGACGGCCTCTTCGTTGTACCATGTATAATAGGGGTCCTTCACCTCGGTGTGGGTCGAAGGGTCGGAGACGTACAGCCGCTCGAAGGTGGTCATGGCGCTGCGGCCGTACAGGGGCGAGAGCTTGCCGCACCACAGATACCACAGAAAATCCTGTCCGCTCTGGCGGGCGGCGCTGCCCTCGGGGGCGAAATAGCCCCGGCGGGCGCGCTCGTCGCAGTAGTCCATGAGGGCGCGGCCCGAGTAGGCATGGCCCTCGAACCGCTCCACGGCGAACGTCCCCTTCTTGGTCATGGGCACCGCGCCGTGGTAGAGCAGGTTGCCGTTCTCGATGTGGTAGACGCTGCCCTTGGCATAGAGGAATTCGACGTGCTGCTGCAATTTCTCACTCTGGCGGAAGGACTGCACCAGCTTCTGGAGCACCACCTTCTCATCGCTGTTGAGGGCGGTGGGGTCGGCAGGGTCTACCGTGGGGAAGGAGGTGTCCCGCAGGGGGTACTCCCTGCCTCCCACCACGACGGTGCCCTTCTCCCAGTCGATGCGGCGCAAATAGTCGCGGTCCGCCATCTTGAAGTCGGGGTTGCGGTCGATGACCTGACACTCCAGCTTGAGCATCAGGATGGTGATGGCCTTGTGCATGACGGCGCAGCGGTGGAGCATCCCGGGGGTGTAGGGGCCGCGGGCGGCGTCGGTGTGGGGCATCCAGATGGTCAGGTCATCCTCGCCGTAGAACTGCTCCGCCATCCGCTGCAGATGGCGGAGGTTGATGCCGTAGCAGTCCTCCACCATGCCGTGATTGTGGTAGGAGAGGGTCGTTTTCAGGACGGTACAGATGCAGATGGGGCTGCCCGCCGCAGCGCCCATCCAGACCACATCGTGGTTGCCCCACTGGATGTCCACATCGTGGTGGCGCATCAGCAGGTCGAGGATGACGTCCGGCCGGGGGCCGCGGTCGAACAGGTCGCCCACGATGTGGAGCTTGTCCACCGCCAGCCGCTTGATCAGCTCGCAGAGGCGGACGATGAACTTATCGGCGCGGCCATTCTCGATGATGCTGCCGACGATCTGGCCGTAGTAGAGGTCCTTGTCGTGGTCCTCGAAGTGGGCGTGGAGCAGCTCATCCAGAATGTAGCCGCAGCTGGAGGGCAGGCAGGCCCGGACGTGCTCCCGGGTGTGTTTGGAGGAGACGAGACGGCAGATGTTGATGAGGCGGAGCAGGGTCTCGCTGTACCACTGTTCCAGCGCCTCCTCGTCGGCGCAGCGCTGCTTGAGCTGGGGCAGCTTCTCGTTCGGGTAATAAATGAGGGTCGCCAGCTCGGCGCGGGTATCCTCCGGCACCGCATCCCCCAGCACGATGTCCACCTTCTCCCGGATGACGCCGGAGGCGGAGTTCAGGATATGTACGAACGCCTCGTTCTCGCCGTGGAGGTCACTCATGAAGTGTTCGGTGCCCTTGGGCAGCTTGAGCAGCGCCTGCGTGCTGATGATCTCGCTGGCAGCCGCTGCCTGCGAGGGATAGTCCCGGGCCAGAAGGCTCAGATATTTCAGGTTGTCCCGGATCTCTTCGTTTTCTGTGCGCATGGTTTCCTCCAGATCATGTAGTATTCTTGCATGACATGCAATATTCATTCTTAGTATACCACTTTCGGGGGCAAAAATGATATAATAGCCCCGGATAATTTATTATGATTCTTTCTCATAGGAGTTGGACGATATGCCTAAAATTCTTTCCGTGACGCCTCCGGCCTCCTGCACCCTCTGCCCCCGCCGCTGCCGCGCCGACCGCGCAGCCGGGCAGGTGGGCTTCTGCGGGGCGGGCCGTACCCTGAAAGCCGCCCGCGCGGCCCTGCATTTCTGGGAGGAGCCGTGCATCAGCGGCACCCGGGGCAGCGGCACGGTGTTTTTCTCGGGCTGCACCCTCAAGTGCTGCTTCTGCCAGAATTACCCCATCAGCGCCGAGGGGCTGGGCAGGGAGATCACGCCCGAGCATCTGGCCGAGATCTTTCTCGATCTGCAGCAGCAGGGCGCACACAACATCAACCTCGTCACCCCCGGCCAGTGGCGGCCATGGATCATCGCCGCGCTGGACCTCGCCCGGGCCGGGGGGCTGCATCTGCCCATCGTCTGCAACACCGGCGGCTACGAGACGGTGGAGAGCGTGGAGGCGTGGCGCGGCTCCATCGACATCTGGCTGGCCGACCTGAAATACGTATCCTCTTCCCTCTCCGCCGAGCTTTCCGCTGCGCCGGACTACTTCGCACAGGCCAAGCCCGCCATCGAGGCCATGATGGCGCAGGCGGGCCACCCGGTGTTCGACGGCGAGGGCATATTGCAGAAAGGCGTCATCCTCCGCCATCTGGCCCTGCCCGGCCACATCGACGACAGCTTCGCCGTCCTCGACCAGATGGCCGCGTGGAATCAGGCTGACCCCGGCTGCTTCATCCCCAGCGTCATGAGCCAGTACACTCCCTTCTACAAGGCCGCAGACCACGGCATCGGGCGGCGCATCACCACCTACGAGTACCGCCGGGTGGTCAACCGGGCCATGGACTTGGGGCTGACGGACGGCTATATGCAGCAGAAGAGCAGCGCCCGGGAGGAGTATACCCCGAGTTTTGACCTGACGGGCATTTGATTTCGTCATGATACACAAAAATCCCGCCAAATTTTCTCTTGCGGTGTCTTTCTTTTCCTTGCAAAACGCTTCCGAAAGCACTATAATGGATACAACGATGTGCGTCATTCAGGGTCTGGCTGCCCTGCTGAGCGCCAAACGTCCCCCGCCTCGAAATGGTATAGGCGAGGCCGGGGGCCAATGCCCGAGAAGAGCAACAGGAGGATCGTTATGGAACATTTCAACCCCATTCTGGGCCATGAGACCACCGGACAGAAGTTTATCACCTGCGGCGAGATCATGCTGCGTCTGACCCCGCCGAACTACGAAAAGCTCCGCATGGCGTCGAATTTTGAAGCCAGCTACGGCGGCAGCGAGGCCAACATCGCCCTTGCGCTGGCAAACCTCGGCGTGGACAGCACCTTCTTCAGCGTCGTGCCGAACAACAGCCTCGGCAAGAGCGCCGTGCGCTGGCTGCGCTCCAACGACGTCCACTGCACCCCCATGATCCTCACCGAGCCGAATGAGACCCCCTCCAACCGTCTGGGTACTTACTACCTCGAGACCGGCTACGGCATCCGCCCCTCCAAGGTCATCTACGACCGCAAGCACAGCGCCATCACCGAGTACGATTTCTCTCAGGTCGATCTGGACGCCCTGCTGGAGGGCTTCGACTGGCTGCACCTGAGCGGCATCACCCCGGCTCTGGCCCCCAACTGCCGCGGCCTCATCATCGATATGCTCAAGGTCGCCAAGAAGAAGGGCCTGACCGTCAGCTTCGACGGCAACTTCCGCTCCACCCTCTGGACGTGGGAGGAGGCCCGCGATTTCTGTACCGAGTGCCTGCCCTATGTGGACGTGCTGCTGGGCATCGAGCCGTACCACCTCTGGAAGGACGAGAACGACCACTCCAAGGGCGACTGGAAGGACGGCGTGCCCCTGCAGCCCAGCTATGAGCAGCAGGACGAGATCTTCCAGCACTTCATCGAGCGCTACCCCAACCTCACCTGCATCGCCCGCCACGTCCGTTACGCCCACAGCGGCAGCGAGAACAGCCTGAAGGCCTTTATGTGGTACGACGGCCACACCTTCGAGAGCAAGCTGTTCACCTTCAACATCCTCGACCGGGTGGGCGGCGGTGACGCCTTTGCCAGCGGTCTCATCTACGCCATGCTCCACGACTATAAGGCCATGGACATGATCAACTTTGCGGTGGCCAGCAGCGCCATCAAGCACACCATCCACGGCGATGCCAACATCACCGACGATGTCAGCACCATCCGCAACCTCATGAACATGAACTACGACATCAAGCGCTGACGCCCCGGCGCAAGACGGCTGTAAAACGGCTCTGGTACGCCCAAAAAGCATATCAGGGCCGTTTTTTGCTGCATCAGCACTCCCTATCGGGATGTGATAAGTATGACTTATCCGAAATATTTCCCGGCTCTTCCTGCCAGAACATTGACAAATCTTTTTCTCCATGATAAAATACAGACGATTTTGAGAGACGAAGCGTGTCGAAGTCTTTTGAAAGCAATTAACCTTGGACCGCCCATGGGGGCTAGGTGCACCGGAAGAGCCGACTTTTCCGCTGCGCCCTAAGGCCATACGGACAGCCGGGTCCACTGCCGACCGGCGGCGTGAGCCGCCATTATTGATTGAGTTACTGCGCTCCCGCACTTCACTGCGTCGGAGCGCCTGCCGCAGAGTCTATCCTGCGGCTAAGCTCTATATTTTATAAGTTGGTTCCTTTACAACCATGAAATTGCGCAAAAAGCGTGCGCAGACTTGTGAAACGGTCAATAAGAGTAGTAAAAGTGTAATTGCTATATAGACTCTCGTCATCCCGTCCTTTTGAATCATGCTGCGATACTGCTCCGGTGTTCTGCCCGGGGAATTTATCCGCGCATTCAAACGGTTTTTCAAAGCGCAAGTCTGCACTCCGCGTGCAGGGCTTGCGCTTTTTTGTTTGTCCGCATGGTGGTAACAGGAATCAGGGACGGAGGAAAAAACATGAGTGAGAACCGTACGAGGTTCCGGCTGGACCAGCGCCGCGCACCCATCTACGAGGCGCTGGAACAGTTCCGGCAGATGCGGGTGGTGCCCTTCGACGTGCCCGGCCACAAGCGCGGGCGGGGCAACCCCGAGCTGACGGCCTTTCTGGGCCAGCAGTGCGTGGGCGTGGACGTCAACAGCATGAAACCGCTGGACAATCTCTGCCATCCGGTATCGGTCATCCGGGAGGCGGAGGAGCTGGCCGCCGACGCTTTCGGCGCGGCCCACGCCTTTCTGATGGTGGGCGGCACCACCAGCTCGGTGCAGAGCATGGTGCTGACAGTCTGCAAGCGGGGCGATGAGATCATCCTGCCCCGCAACGTCCACCGCAGCGTGCTGAACGCTCTGGTGCTCTGCGGCGCGGTGCCGGTCTACGTCAACCCCGAGGTGGACAAGCGCCTCGGCATCTCGCTGGGCATGAAGCGGGAGCAGGTGGAAAAGGCCATCAAAGAGCATCCGAATGCCGTGGCTGTGCTGGTGAACAACCCCACCTACTACGGCATCTGCTCCGACCTGCGCGCCATCGTCAAGATGGCCCACGACGCCGGGATGCTCTGCCTCGCCGACGAGGCCCACGGCACCCACTTCTACTTCGGCGGCGGCAGCCTGCCCGTCTCTGCCATGGCGGCGGGCGCGGACATGGCCTCCGTCTCGATGCACAAGAGCGGCGGCAGCCTGACCCAGTCGAGCCTGCTGCTTATCGGCCCCAACGTCCACCCCGGCTATGTGCGCCAGATCATCAACCTGACCCAGACCACCTCCGGCAGCTATCTGCTGATGTCCAGCCTTGACATCTCCCGCCGCAACCTCGCGCTGCGGGGCCGTCAGGTGTTCCATCAGGTGGCCGACATGGCCGAGTACGCCCGGGAGGAGATCAACGCCGTGGGCGGCTACTACGCCTTCGGCAAGGAGCTTTGCAACGGCAACTCGGTCTTCGACTTCGACACCACCAAGCTCAGCGTCCACACGCTGGACATCGGCCTCGCCGGCATCGAGGTCTACGACATCCTGCGGGATGAGTACGACATCCAGATCGAGTTCGGCGACATCGGCAACATCCTCGCCTACCTCTCCATCGGCGACCGCCCGCAGGAGATCGAGCGTCTGGTGAGTGCGCTGGCCGAGATCAAGCGCCGCTACCACACCGACGGCGCGGGCCTGCTGAGCCAGGAGTACATCGACCCCGTGGTCGCCGCCAGCCCGCAGGAGGCCTTCTACGCCCCCAAAAAGAGCCTGCCCCTCCGGGAGACCGAGGGGATGGTGTGCAGCGAGTTCGTCATGTGCTACCCCCCGGGCATCCCCATCCTTGCCCCCGGCGAGCGCATCACCAAGGAGATACTGAACTATATCGAGTACGCCAAGGCCAAAGGCTGCAGCATGACCGGCCCGGAAGACCCGGACATCCTGCACCTGAATGTTCTGGCATAAGGAGAAGCAGATGGAGTTTTGGTTTTCGGAATTTCACACCCCGGACGTCAAGCACAGCATCCGGGTCAACAAGCAGCTCTACTCCAAGCAGAGCGACTACCAGCGCATCGATATTTTTGAGACGCCCGAGTTTGGCCGGGTGCTGACGCTGGACGGCAACGTCATGCTCACCGAGCGGGACGAGTTCATCTACGACGAGATGATCGTCCACGTCCCGATGGCCGTCCACCGGGAGGCCAAGGACATCCTCGTCATCGGCGCAGGCGACGGCGGCGTGGTGCGGGAGCTGACCCGCTACGACCGGGTCGAGCGCATCGACCTCGTGGAGATGGACCCGCAGGTCGTGGAGGCCTGCCGCGCCTATCTGCCCGGCAACGCCTGCCGGATGGATGACCGCCGGGTGCACATCTACTTCGAGAACGCCCTGAAGTACATCCGCCGCTGCGAGGCTGACTACGACCTCATCATCGTGGACTCCTCCGACCCCTTCGGCCCCTCTGAGGGCCTGTTCACCCGGGAGTTCTACGGCAGCTGCTTCAATGCCCTGCGAGAGGACGGCATCATGGTCAACCAGCAGGGCAGCCCCTTCTACACCGAGGACGCCAGCGCCATGCAGCGCAGCCACAAGCGCATCGCGTCCACCTTCCCGGTCAGCCGGGTCTATCAGGCCCATATCCCGACCTTCGCCGCCGGTTACTGGCTCTTCGGCTTTGCCAGCAAGAAGTACCACCCCATCGACGACCTCGACGCCGACGCATGGAAGGCGCTGAACCTGCGCACCCGCTACTACACCACCCGGCTCCACGTCGGAGCCTTCTATCTGCCGGCATTCCTCGAGGAGATGCTGCGCGAAGTGGAGGAACCCAAATGATCTCACCCAATGTTGAAACCTTCATCGGCTGCGACAGCAGCTACCGCGCCGCCGACATCGTGCTCTACGGCGCCCCCTTCGACTCCACCACCAGCTACCGCCCCGGCGCACGGTTCGGCCCGTCGGCCATCCGGCACGAGAGCTTCGGCCTCGAGACCTACAGCCCCTACCAGAACGCCGACCTCACCGACTTCGACGTCTTCGACAGCGGCGACCTCGAGCTTTGCTTCGGCTCCAGCGAGGCAGCCCTCGCCGACATCGAGGCCCGGGCGGCAGAGATCCTGAAGGACGGCAAGCTGCCCCTCCTGCTGGGCGGCGAGCATCTGGTGACGCTGGGCGCTGTGCGGGCCGTGGCGCAGAAATACCCCGGCCTCCACATCATCCACTTCGACGCCCACGCCGACCTGCGGGACGACTACCTCGGCGCGAAGCTGAGCCACGCCTGCGTCCTCCGCCGCTGCCACGAGCTGGTGGGCGACGGACACATCCACCAGTTCTGCATCCGCAGCGGCGAGCGGGCCGAGTTCGAGTTCGCCGCCCAGCACACCGAGATGCACAAGTTCGACTTCACCGGCCTTGCCGAGCTGACCGAGCAGCTCTGCGCCACCAAAGAGCCGGTCTACCTCACCATCGACCTCGACTGTCTCGACCCCTCCTGCTTCCCCGGCACCGGCACTCCCGAGGCCGGCGGCGTGAGCTTCCTGCAGCTGCTGGACGCCATCCGCACCGTGGCCAAGGCCAACATCGTAGGCGCGGACCTCAACGAGCTGGCCCCCATGCTGGACATCTCCGGCGTCTCCACGGCCACGGCCTGCAAGGTGCTGCGGGAGCTGCTCATCGCGCTGGACAAGGGCTGGCCCGGCTTCCAGACCTGACGAAGGAATGAATATTTTGACATAAAGGAGAAACCATCATGAGCAAAGTTCTGATCATCGGCTGCGGCGGCGTGGCCTCCGTCGCCATCCACAAGTGCTGCCAGGTGCCCGAGGTGTTCACCGACATCTGCATCGCCAGCCGCACCAAGTCCAAGTGCGACAAGCTGGCCGCCGAGCTTTCCCCCAAGACCACGACCCGCATCACCACCGCGCAGGTGGACGCCGACCATGTGGACGAGGTCATCGCCCTCATCAAGAGCTACCAGCCCGACCTCGTGATGAACATCGCCCTGCCCTATCAGGACCTGACCATCATGGACGCCTGCCTCGCCTGCGGCGTCAACTACATGGACACCGCCAACTACGAGCCGGAGAACACCGACGACCCGGCATGGCGCGCCGTCTACGAGAAGCGCTGCAAGGAGGCAGGCTTCTCCGCCTACTTCGACTACAGCTGGCAGTGGGCCTACGCCAAGAAGTTTGAGGAGGCCGGCCTCACCGCCCTGCTGGGCAGCGGCTTCGACCCGGGCGTGACGCAGGCTTACTGTGCCTACGCCAAGAAGCACGAGTTCGACACCATCGACACCATCGACATCCTCGACTGCAACGGCGGCGACCACGGCTATGCCTTCGCCACCAACTTCAACCCCGAGATCAACCTGCGTGAGGTGTCTGCCCCCGGCAGCTACTGGGAGGACGGCCACTGGGTGGAAATTCCGGCTATGAGCATCAAGCGGGAGTACGACTTCGACAAGGTGGGCCAGAAGGATATGTACCTGCTCCACCACGAGGAGATCGAGTCCCTCGCCAAGAACATCCCGGAGGCAAAGCGCATCCGCTTCTTCATGACCTTCGGCCAGAGCTATCTCGACCATATGCGCTGCCTCGAGGACGTGGGGATGCTCTCCACCACGCCCATCCAGTTCAACGGTCAGGAGATCGTGCCCATCCAGTTCCTCAAGGCCCTCCTGCCCGACCCTGCCAGCCTCGGCCCCCGCACCAAGGGCAAGACCAACATCGGCTGCATCTTCACCGGCAAGAAGGACGGCAAGGAGAAGACCTACTACATCTACAACGTCTGCGACCATCAGGAGTGCTACAAAGAGGTCGGCTCGCAGGCCATCAGCTACACCACCGGCGTGCCCGCCATGTGCGGCGCCCTGATGCTGCTGACCGGCAAGTGGACCACCAAGGGCGTCCACACGGTCGAGGAGTTCGATCCGGACCCCTATCTGGACGCTCTGGACAAGTACGGCCTGCCCCGCTCTGAGAGCCACAGCCCGGCTCTGGTGGACTGATGCGGGTGCTCGATACACGCCCGCCCTTCGCCGGGCTGGCAAACCTCTCCGAAGCGGCCCTCGCTTCCCTGCCCACCCCCTGCTACCTGCTGGACGAGGCCCAGCTGCGCCGCAACGGCGAGATCCTGCTGGGCGTCCAGCAGCGGACGGGCTGCAAGATGCTGCTGGCCCAGAAGGCCTTCTCCAACTTCGACCTCTACCCCCTCCTCGCGCCCTATCTGGCGGGCACGGAGGCCAGCGGCCTCTACGAGAGCCGTCTGGGCAGGGAGGAGCTGCCCCAGAAGGAGAACCACGTCTTCTGCGCCGCCTACCGGGTGGACGAGTTCGCAGAGCTGCTCCACTACGCCGACCACGTCGTCTTCAACTCCCCCGCCCAGCTGGCAAAGTTCGGCCCGGCGGCAAAGGCTGCGGGCAAGAGCGTGGGCCTGCGCATCAACCCCGAGTGCTCGACGCAGGAGGGCTACGCCATCTATGACCCCTGCGCCCCGGGCAGCCGCCTCGGCACCACCCGCGCCCAGTGGGATGCCGCGCTGGAAAAGCAGCCGGGCCTCTCTTCCCTGCTGGACGGCCTCCACTTCCACACCCTCTGTGAGCAGGACGCCGACGCGCTGGCCCTGACGCTGGACGCGGTCGAGGCGAAGTTCGGCAGCCTGCTGCCGGGCCTGAAGTGGCTCAACTTCGGCGGCGGACACCACATCACCCGCCCGGGCTATGCCCTTCCGACGCTGGAAGCCTGCATCACCCGGATGCAGGAGAAGTACGGCGTACAGGTCTATCTCGAGCCGGGCGAGGCGTGGGCGCTGAACGCGGGCTATCTCGTCACCACGGTGCTGGACACCCTGCACAACGGCAACACCAGCCTCGCCATCCTCGATATGTCCGCCGCCTGCCACACCCCGGACGTCATCGAGATGCCCTACCGCCCGCCCCTGCTGGGCGCAGGGGAGCCGGGCGAAAAGAGCGTCACCGTCCGCCTCGGCGGGCCGACCTGCCTCGCAGGCGATGTCGTGGGAGACTACAGCTTCGACGCCCCCCTGACCGAGGGCGACAGGCTCCTTTTCGGCGATATGGCCATCTACACCACCTGCAAGAACAATACCTTCAACGGGATGCCTCTGCCCCCCATCTGGACGCTGACCGAGGACGGCACCTGCCGGGAGCTGGTGCGGTTCGGCTACAACGACTTCAAGATGCGGCTGGGACACCGCGCATAAAACGAAAGCCATCGGCTGTCTGGGCCGATGGCTTTTTTAGTTACTTGAGCTTCTTTTTTGCTTCGTACTCCCGCAGGGCGGTCAGGGCCTCGCCGGACAGGGGGTAGAGGGCCAGCATATTGAAGATGGTCATGAGGCCGATGCCCACATCGCCGAGATCCCACACCACGGTGTAGGCCTCCATGCCGCCCACCACCAGCATCACCAGCGCCAGCACCTTGTAGGCCGTCTGCCAGAGCCAGCGGTCGCCGAAGAGGTAGGCCACATTGCAGCGGGCGTAGTAGAGGATGCCGAGGAAGGTGGAGAAGCTGAACAGCGCCAGCGTCACCGCGATGAACACCACGCCGAAGCCGCCCAGATGATACTCCATGGCCGCCTGCAAAAGGTCCATGCCCTGCCGCCCGCCGGTGACGCTCCCGGGGGCCAGCAGCATGACGAAGGCCGTGCAGCTGCATATAACGATGGTGTCGATGAGGACGCCCAGTGCCTGCACGAGGCCCATCTTCACCGGTTCGTCACACTCTGCGGCTGCGGCGGCACAGGGGGCCGAGCCGGAGCCGGCCTCGTTGGAGAAGAGGCCCCGCTTGATGCCGTTCATCACCACTGCACCGAAGCCGCCGCCCACGGCCTGCCGCAGGCCGAAGGCCTCCGAGAAGATGCGGGCAAAAACGCCGGGCAGCTGGGGCAGGTGGGTGAGGATGATCCAGAGGGTCATGACGAAGTAGCAGCCCGCCATGATGGGGACGATGACGTCGAGGCTCCTGACGGTGGCCTCCTTCCGCAGGACGATGACTGCCGCCAGCGCCGTCAGCACCAGCGTCGTCGTCAGGGGCGGGATGGCGAAGGCGTTCTGAAACGCCTCGCTCACCGAGTTACTGACGACCTGACTGATGCCGCACCAGCAGATGAGTCCCGACACCGCGAACAGGCAGGCCGTCACCGAGCGGCGGAGCTTTTTCCCCCGCTTGCGCTCGGCGAGGGTGTGGATGTAGTAGGCCGGGCCGCCCCGCCAGCCGCCGTAGAGGGGGTCGGGCTGCTTATATTTCTGGGCCAGCGCAGACTCCACGAAGGAGGTGGACGCCCCCAGCAGGGCCGTCACCCACATCCAGAACACCGCGCCTGCGCCGCCCACAGACACCGCCGCCACGACGCCCACCAGATTGCCCATGCCCACCCGGGTGGCCGTGGACACCACCAGCGTCTGGAAGGACGAGAGGCCCTTGCCCTTGTCGTTCTTTTCGCAGACCGCCGCCAGCATATCCCGGAACAAACGCACCGGCAGCAGGCGGGTGCGGAGGGTGAAGAACACCCCCGCCGTCAGCAGCAGGATGACCATAAAGGAGAGCGTGAGGGTCACGCTCCCCAGATGCAGGGTGAGCAGGTCGCCCCACAGCAGGCGGTAGACGCCCTCGATGAGTTGAATCAGCACAGCATTTCCTCCCAGTGAGTAGTATTAAACCTCTCCGTCAGCGCTGACGCGCTGCCACCTCTCCTACCGAGGAGAGGCCTTGGCATATCGGAAAGCCTCGCCTCTTCGCCAGAGGCTCCCCTCGGTAGGGGCAACGACGACGACCGCCGCCAGTGGCGGAAACAGGGAGTCGTTGTTGGGGCCGCGGCCAGCAAGACGCAAACGAAGTGCTGCGGATGCTGGGTGCCGTAACCCGGACTTGTCGAGCGAATGCGAGACTGAGAGGTTTATTCTGTCGTCCCCCTATTATAATATATCCAACTTGATTTGTAAATCACTGTCATGAAGTTCAGGAGAAAAAAGCAACGACGACGACCGCCGCCAGAGGCGGAAACAGGGAGGAGTTGTTGGGGCCGCGGCCAGCAGGATGCGAGGCCCGCACCAAGGGCCGAAGCAGACGCTGGGAGCCGCAACCCGGGTTCCTTATAAAATCAAAAAGCTCCCCCTTGCGGAGGAGCTTGGTGTGGAGCTTATCAGGACAGGATCATCCGGTCGTTGGCGAACTCGCCGCCGCTGGCGATCTGGAACTTTGCCAGCAGGTCGGAGACCTGCAGATTCTTCTTCTCGTCGCCCGAGACGTCGTAGATGATGTGGCCCTCGTGCATCATGATGAGGCGGTTGCCGTACTTGATGGCATCCTTCATGTTGTGGGTGATCATCATGGTGGTCAGGTGGTTCTCCTCGACGATCTTGGCCGAGAGAGTCAGCACCTTCAGGGCCGTCTTGGGGTCGAGGGCGGCGGTGTGCTCGTCCAGCAGCAGGAGCTTGGGCTTGTTCATCGTCGCCATCAGGAGGGTCAGCGCCTGACGCTGGCCGCCGGACAGCAGGCCCACGCGGGCGGTCAGCCGGTTCTCAAGGCCCAGATCGAGGCTCTTCAGCAGCTCGCGGTACTGCTCCCGCTCGGCCTTGGTGATGCCGATGCGGAGGGTGCGGGGCTTGCCGCGGCGGGCCGCAAGGGCGAGGTTCTCCTCGATCTGCATGGTGGCGGCAGTGCCGGTCATGGGGTCCTGAAAGACGCGGCCGATGTAGGCGGCGCGCTGATGCTCGCTCAGGCGGGTGACGTCCACGCCGTCGATGACGATCTTGCCGCAGTCCACGGGCCAGACACCGGCCACGGCGTTCAGCATGGTGGACTTGCCTGCGCCGTTGCCGCCGATGACGGTGACGAAGTCGCCCTCGTTCAGTTTCAGGTTCAGGCCGTTCAGGGCCGTCTTCTGATTGACCGTGCCCGCATTGAAGGTCTTGGAAACATTCTGGATCTCAAGCATTTTTTGCGCCCTCCTTGTTTGCCTTCTTGGCCGCAGGCTTCGAGAAATACTTGCCCTTCCAGTACGGCACAGCGAGGAAGATGGCCACGACGGATGCGCTCAGGAGCTTCAGCAGGTTTGCGTCGAAGCCGAGGGTCAGCACCAGCTGGATGACGATGTAGTAGATGATGGCGCCCAGCGAGACGGACATCATCTTGAGGGCAAAGTTGTGGAAGATGCGGCCAAACACCGCCTCGCCGATGATGACGGCGGCCAGACCGATGACGATGGCGCCGCGGCCCATGCCGACATCGGCAAAGCCCTGATACTGGCTCAGGAGAGCGCCGGACAGGGCCACCAGCGCATTGGAGACGGCCAGACCCAGCACGATGTTGAAGTTGGTGTTGATGCCCTGTGCACGGGACATGGCGGGATTGGAGCCGGTGGCGCGGATGGAGCAGCCCAGCTCGGTGCCGAAGAACCAGTACAGCACGCCGATGACCACAGCCGTCACGAGGATGACCATGATGATGGGGTTGTGGAGGGCAAACTCCTTGACCCAGCGCAGGGAGATGAGCAGGCCGTACTTGTCCACGTTGATGGACTGGTTGGCCTTGCCCATGATCTTCAGGTTGATGGAGTAGAGGGCCAGCTGGGTCAGGATGCCGGAAAGGATGGCCGGGATGCCCATGAAGGTGTGGAGCAGGCCGGTGACGAGGCCGGTGGCAAGGCCCGCCAGCACAGCCACGAGGAGCGACACCCAGACGTTCTGCCCCGACAGCAAGCACATGACGCAGACTGCGCCGCCGGTGCCGAAGGAGCCGTCCACGGTCAGGTCGGCCACATCAAGGATGCGGTAGGTGAGGTAAACGCCGATGGCCATGATGCCCCAGATCAGGCCCTGTGCGCACGCACCCGGCAGAGCGCCGGGCAGGTTCGCCAGTCTTGCAAGCAGTTCCAAAATGATTCCTCCTGTAAATTACACTTTTTTATTTTCCCGCTTGATACGGGAAAGCGGAGAAAGGCGGGAAAATGCCCTTCTCCGCTATATTTATGGTTCAACCTCTCAGTCTCGCTTCGCTCGACAGCTCCCCTACCGAGGGGAGCCTCTGGCGAAGAGATGAAGTTTTCCGTCCTGCCAAAGCCTCCCCTCGATAGGGGAGGTGGCACGCCGTAGGCGTGACGGAGAGGTTATTCCTCTTTACCCCTCGATCGCCTCGTATCCCTCGGGGGCGGTCAGGCCCAGATCGTCGCAGACGGCCTTGTTGTACTTCTTGGTCACGTCGGTGTACTCGATGGGCATGGTGGAGATGTCGGCCTCGCCCTTCAGGATCTTGACGGCCATCTCGCCGGTGGTGTAGCCCAGATCGTAGTAGCTGATGGACAGGGTCGCCACGCCGCAGCCGGCGCAGATGCCCTCCTCACCGGCGAAGACGGGCTTCTTGGCGGGGCGGCAGATGCCGTCCACGATGCCGGTGTTGGCGGCGACAGTGTTGTCGGTGGGGACATACAGGGCGTCGTTCTCGTCAGCGGCCTTCTGGCAGACGGAGGACAGGTCGTTGGAGTCGGAGAATGCGTACTGGGTCGCGGTGACGCCCTTGGCCTCCAGATACTTCTGGACCTCATCCACCTGATACTGGCTGTTGGCCTCTGCGGAGCAGTACAGCAGGCCCACCTTCTTGGCCTCGGGCATCCACTCCACGATCATATCGGCCTGCTGATCCAGCGGGGCGAGGTCGGAGGTGCCGGAGATGTTGCCGCCCACCGTGCCGGAGAAGTCGCTCAGGCCCAGCGCCACACCATACTCGGTGACGGAGGTACCCAGCACGGGGATCTCGTTGGTGGCAGACTGTGCCGCCTGCAGGGCGGGGGTGGCGTTTGCCATGATGAGGTCCACGCCTGCGGAGACGAAGCCGTTGGCGATGGTGGCGCAGGTAGCGGAATCACCCTGTGCGTTCTGGAAGTCGAACTTCACATTGTCGCCGAACTCTGCGGTCAGAGCGTCCTCAAAGCCCTGCGTTGCAGCGTCCAGCGCGGCGTGCTGCACCAGCTGGCAGATGCCGACGGTGTAGCTGTCGCCGGAAGCGGCAGCAGAGCCTGCTGCGGCAGAGCTTGCCACAGAGGAAGCCGCTGCGGAGGAGGCAGAAGAGCCGCCGCAGGCGGTCAGGGCAGCAGCAGCGCCGCAGACAGCGGCGGCAGCCAGAAACGAACGACGAGTGATTTTACGCATAATGATTACTCCCTCATTTTTCGCTCACGCGGCCACAGGATGCCGCGCAAACACGCATTTCAATGTCCAGCAGAGCGATCTCTGCTTTACACTCGTGAAGTATAGCACGATTTCCCTCCGTTGGCAACGCTCTTTCGGCCCTAATTATCGATTAGAGTGCATCTATCCATCACTTTTTTCGATAGGCATTTCTTCTCTGCTGATACTCCGTCAGTTTTTGCAGTGCTTCGTCCAGCCAGACGAGGTTTGCTTCCAGCTGCGGCAGGTAGGCCCGCCCGTAGTCGAACCGGAAATAGAGGGCCTGCCAGAGCTTCGCCTGCATCCGGCGGCGCAGCGGCGGCTCGAGGGCAGCGTCCAGCGGCTCCACCACGTCCTCCAGCTCCATGCAGGTCTGCGCCCAGCGGACGTCGGTCTTTTCCCGGGCGGGCACATCGTAGCGGGCCAGATAGTCCTCCACCCGCGCCGCAAAGACCGTTCCCCCGCAGCCGGTGGGCTGCAAAAAGTAGCGCACCTCCCCTTCCCGGCTGATCTCCTGCGCCAGCGGGTAGAGGGCGCAGACCAGCGGCTCGGCGTCGTGGATGGCGCAGTGGTCTTCGGTGAGGAAGGGGCAGTTGTTCCGCTCCTCCTTCACGGGGGCCAGCCGCAGCACCGGCAGATGGCTCACCGGCCCGATGGACGCCCGGCAGAAGGCCCGGGCCACGGTCTGGGGCGGCAGGCGGAGGCGGGCCGCGATGCGCCAGAGGTCGAAGCCCGACAGCACGATGTCCTCCCGTCCCCGGCAGCAGTCGCCGCAGCCTGCGCAGGCGAAGGAAAACGCCTCGTCCCGCCCCAGCAGCGGGGCCGTGCGGGCAAAATCGACCCGTCCGCAGAGGTCGAGCTGTGAATCCTTGAGCATATGATCTCTCCTGTATACTGTGGTGAATTATATGGCCAAGTGGCCATTTAATAATATAGATACGTTATATTTCCCCAGTTGGTCAGTTTGGCCAAGTGACATGGATTGGCCAAGTGACCCACTTGGTCAGCTTCGCTCAGTTGGCCACCTTGGCCAAGTGGATATTTCGACATAGCAGCGATGGAAAAGTGTCACTTGGTCAGATAACCTGCGTGGCTCGGAGGGGCTTTCGCCCTCACTCAAACCTCTTCGCCGGTATCACGATAGCCCCGAACAGCGAGGCGATATACACCACCAGCACCGCGACCCACACCTGCCAGCCGGTAGCGCGCTCGAGCAGGACAGCCCCCGCCGTGCAGGGCGGCACCAGCACCAGCGACGCCATCGACCAGACCCGGAACGCCCGCAGGATATGCTTCCAGTTGCGGTTGTTGTAGTACACCCCCGGGATGTGGATGTGGAACGCACCCTGTGCAAAGTTGCAGATGCGGTTCTCGTCGTAGTAGCGGGGCAGGGTCTCGGCCATCCAGAACATGGCATAGGCCCCGTAGACGACGCCGAACACCACACCGATGATGAGCAGAGCCAGCGCTCCCTCGATGTCGGCCAGTCCCGCTGCCCAGACGGCCAGCGCTCCAGCGACGCCCAGCACGCAGCAGATGACATACACCGGCAGATACTTCTTCGTCCGCGCCTGACGGCGCTCCGGCGGCTCTGCCGAAAAGGTCAGCGCCTTGCGGATAAGCTCCTCCGTCTCCTCGCGGGTGAAGCGCCGCTCCTCCTCTACTCTGCGGCCCTGCAAAAGCTCGGCCACCGTCGCGTTCAGCTGCTCGGCCAGCGGCACCAGCAGCGAGATGTCGGGTACGCTCTGCCCCCGCTCCCACTTGCTGACGGCCTTGTCGGACACATACAGCGTCGCGGCAAGCTCCTTCTGGGTCATCCCCTTTTCCCTGCGCAGCTGAGCCAGAAAGCGGCCAAATGCGGCTTTGTCCAGTTCGTACATATCTTCTGCCTCCTTGCGGGCGTCTGCCGCCCTTTTCTGGCCTTATTGTACCGGGCCGCATCCTCCCGCGCAACCGACGGGCGGTAGAATCATCGCTCCTCCGTCTCTTTTATAAAGAAAAAACGCCGCACGGTCTCCCGCGCAGCGCTTCGTATCGTATCGCTTCCCGCCGCAGCCGCCCGAAAGGCCGAGCAACTCGGTAAAATAGCCTTTCAGACCCGGACAGGCGGCCTGCTCGATCAGGCACGCCCGCCGGGACGGCGTGGGAGCGTCTTATATTCAGGCTTCGAAGACCTTCCTGACCGAAGGGCTGGCCTCGATGATGCGGACCAGCAGGACGCCCAGCACGGTGCAGCTGATCAGCTCGCCGATGCCCACGGAGATGCCGTTGGTGATGCAGGCCAGCCAGAGGGGTGCGCTGGAAGCGGGGTCCGGGAACATCACCGCGATCTCGATGCCGATGATGACGGCATTGAAGACCACCGGGGGCAGCGAGGCTGCGACGGCCAGACCCTTGAAGCGGATGTTCCGCAGCTTGTAGGTCACGAGGCAGGCCAGCAGGGTGGCCAGCGTGCCGAAGATGACGTCCACGATGGTGGAGCCGAGCAGGTTTGCGAGGAAGCAGCCCAGCACCACGCCGAAGATGTACTCTGCGCCGAACACCGGCAGCAGGCAGAGGGCCTCGGCCACACGCACCTGCACCGCGCCGTAAGAGAACGGCTGCAGCGCCATGCAGAGCACGACGTAGAGGGCTGCGACCATGCCGCAGCGGGCCAGTTTACGGACAGAAAGATTCTGATTTTTCATACTATAACTCCAGCGGTTTGATTTTGACCGCGCAGGGACCGCCAGCCCCTGTGGGTTTGGCCCGGCATGGTTCGAGACACGCCGGGGAGCCTAAAATCCTAAGTTGCTCTTTGAGACACCGTGCCCGCAGGCACAACTTGAGTAATTATATCATAGTTTGGGCCGGGATGCAACGGCTGCACGAAAAAAGACTGCCGCACAGCAGCAGTCTTCCAGCGTGGCTCAGCCCCGGGGCTTGCCCACATAGACCAGCGCAAGGGTGTCGGGGCCGGTGTTGGCCGAGACGACGCCGCCCAGATTAAAGGTGGTGAGGGGGGCTTTGCCGAACGCTCTGCGGCAGGCCTTTTCCAGCTCCACGGCCTGCGGGATGGAGGTGTGGCCGATCATATAGTCGAAGTCCTCCACGCCCTCGGTGCGCTTTTTGCACAGGTCGATCATGGCGGGAACGACCTTGTCGTCGCCGCGAACCTTGCTCTCCACCTTGGTCTTGCCGTCGATGAGGGTGATGATGGGGCGGATGCCCATCAGCTCGCCCATGACGGCGGCAGCGGCGGAGATGCGGCCGCTCTTCTTCATCTGCTTGAGGCTGTAGGGTCCGAGGATGACCTCCATCTTGTTCATCTGTGCCTCGAACTCGCCGATGACGTGGCGGAGCTCCGCGCCATTCTGCAGCTTGCGGGCCATCTCGCAGACATACCAGCCGAACACCATCGAGTAGGTGTGGGGGTCCAGCAGGTGGATGTTCAGGTGGTGCTCCGGGCGCTCCTCCCGCAGCATCCCCTGCGCCATGACGGCGTTGTTGTAGGTGGAGGAGCCGGAGCGGTTGATGGGCACATGGATGACGTCGGTGTAGCCCTCGTCCACATACTGGCAGTACTTCTCACAGAACTGGATGGGGGTGATGGCAGCCGTGGAGGGGATGCCCTTAGCGGCCCGCATCTTGTCGTAGAACTCCTCGGGGGTGTATTTCTCGCGCTCCACAATATCCTCGTCGTCCAGCAGGATATGGAAGCCCATGATGTCGATGCCGTATTTTTCGGCCAGCTCCTGCGGGATGTCGCAGGAGGAGTCGGTCAGAATCGCAATTTTGCTCATAGTATCCCTCATTTCCATTCATAGTCTCGCAGATGGCCGTGGTCCAGCAGCTCCGGAAAATCCCACTGGCGCAGCACCTCGTACACACCCACAGCGACGCTGTTGGACAGATTCAGGCTGCGGCAGGTGTCCCGCATGGGCATCCGGATGCAGTGCTCCTGATTGGCTGCCAGCAGCGCTTCCGGCAGCCCGGCGTCCTCCCGGCCAAACACGAGGTAGGCCCCGTCCGGGTAGGCGACGTCGGTGTAGCGCTGGGGCGCTTTGGTCGTAAAGTAGTAGAACGGCCCGGCGTTCCGGGCGAAGAAGTCGTCCAGACCATCATAATAGCTGATGTCCAGATAGTGCCAGTAGTCCAGCCCGGCGTGCTTGAGCTTCCGGTCGTCGATGGCAAAGCCCATCGGCCCCACCAGATGGAGGCGGCAGGCCGTGCAGGCGCAGGTGCGGGCCACGTTGCCGGTGTTCTGCGGGATGCGCGGCTCCACCAGCACGATGTTCAGGGTCGGTTTTTCGCTCATATCCGCCGCCTCACTCTTCCCGCAGCGGGCACAGCCGGGGCAGCAGAGGCTCGAACCAGACGCCGAAGCGGGTGTCCTGATCATAGGGCGTCTTCTGGATGGCCAGCGCCACAAATTCCGCTGCATTGTCTGCCGCCGCGCTCAGGGCGTTGCCCTGAATGAGCGAGCCGATGAGCACCGCGCCGTAGAGGTCGCCCGTGCCGGGGAAATTGCGGGCGATGTGCAGCTTTTTGACCACGAAGCGTTCGCGGCCCGCACCGGCGCAGGCAATGTACTTGTCCAGCTGTAAGCCCGTGACCACCACGTTGGGGGCCAGCGCCGCCGCCAGCTCGTCGGCCAGCGCCTGTGCGCCCGCCTCGTCCAGCGGGTCGGGCAGGGGCTTTTCCAGCAGCAGCCCGGCTTCGGTGGCGTTGGGCAGGATGAGGTCGGCCCGGCGGCAGAGCTGCCGCATCCGGTCGATGAAGGCCGGGGTGACGGTGGTGTAGGCCCTGCCGTTGTCCCCCATCACGGGGTCCACCACCTTGTAGGCTGTGGGCCAGAGGTCGAAGGCTTTCTCGGCCAGCGCGGCCTGCGCCTCGCCCCCGAGGTAGCCGGTGTAGATGCAGTCAAAGCTCAGCCCCAGCTCCCGGTAATGCTCCAGCGCGGCCTCCCCGTAGGCGCAGCCGTCCAGACGAGCCGGAGCGCCAAAGCCGCCGGTGTGGGTGGAGAGCATCACCGTGGGCAGGGCCACCGGCTGGATGCCCATGACGCTGAGCACCGGCAGGATGACCGCCAGACTGCAGCGCCCCACGCCGGAAAGGTCGTGGATACAGAGAACTTTTTTCGGTTCTGTTATCTTCAGCAAAAAAGAAACCTCCTTCGCAGGATATGCCTTTTCCCATAAGCCGGGCCAGCCCACAGCCAGCCCAGTTTATCAGAATATGATACAGTATACCACATTTTCCTGCACAAAAAAAGCGTATAGTGAATCCTTTGGCGGAAATACTAGCCTCACCGCCCAAAATTTCCGATTCGAAAGGAGTTTCTCCCATGAAAAACGAACACACAAGCTCCACCGCCCCGCTCCTGCTCGGCATGGCCGCCGGGGCCGCACTGGGTGCTGCCGGCGTCATGGCCACCAACACCAGCCAGCGCCAGATGCGCCGCACCGCCCGCAAGCTGGCGAAGGGCGCCGAGCACGCCGTGAGCCAGCTGGACAAGATGGTGGATGATTTCGTCGAGCGCCGGATGGACGGCTGACCGGGCCGATACAACAGCACCCCGGCTTTCCCTTTTTAAGGGAGGCCGGGGTGCTGCTGTCTGTCGGGGCAGAAGGCTTCGCGCCGTACCGCCGATTTTATTTCAGGTATGCTTCCGCGCTCTTGCAGATCTCTGCTTCCACCTTCTCGGCGGCTTCCTTATTCTCCGCACTGACGGAGATATAGGTCTTGAGCTTCGGCTCGGTACCGGAGGGACGCACCACGATGGAGCAGTTGTCTTCCAGCAGGAACTTGAGCACGTCGGACTTGGGCAGGCCGTCCAGACCCGGAGCGTAGTCCAGCAGCTTCACGACCTTCTTGCCGCCGAACTCCTTGATGTCGCCCCGGAATGCCTGCATAATGTTCTGCATCTTGGCAAAACCGGCGCTGCCATCGAACTCGTAGCTGTGCAGGGTGTTCAGGCAGTAGCCATAGGTCTTGTACAGCTCCTCCAGCTTGTCCAGCAGGCTGATGCCCTTGGTGGCATAGTAGCTGAACATCTCGCAGATCATGTACGCGCCGTCCACACCGTCCTTGTCGCGGACGTAGGAGCCGGTCAGGTAGCCATAGCTCTCCTCAAAGCCGAACACATAGCTGTCTGCCTTTCCCTGCTGTTCCAGCTTGCCGATCTGCTCCCCGATGAACTTGAAGCCGGTCAGCACGTTGATGGTACGCAGGCCGTAATGGGCAGCGATCTGCTCGCCCATGTCCATGGTGACGATGGTCTTGACCATGACCGGGTCAGCGGGCATCTTACCGTGCTTGACGCGCTGGCTGCAAATATAGTCCAGCAGCAGCATACCGGTCTGGTTGCCGGTCAGCAGCTCGTACTCCCCTGCCTTGTTCTTGACGGCGATGCCCACACGGTCACAGTCGGGGTCGGTCGCCAGCAGCAGGTCGGCGTTGCACTTTTTGGCATACTCCATGCCCAGTGCCATAGCCTCTTTGATTTCCGGGTTGGGGTACGGGCAGGTCGGGAACTTCCCGTCCGGCTGCTCCTGCTCCTTGACCACTGTGATGTTGGTGTAGCCCATCTCCTTCAGGGTGCGGGTCACAGGCTTCAGACCGGTGCCGTTCAGCGGGCTGTACACGATGGCTACATCCTTGTTGACAGTCTCGCCAAACAGAACAGACTGATTCTTGACCTGCTCCACAAAGGCGGTGTAGACCTCGTCCGGGATGTACTGGATGCTGCCGTCTGCCACACCTGCCTCAAAATCGCCGGTCTTGACGTCGGCAAAGATGTCCAGTTTCTCGATCTCAGCCAGAATTTCCGCTGCGGCCTCGGTGGTGATCTGGCAGCCGTCCGCGCCGTAGACCTTATAGCCGTTGTATTTGCTGGGGTTGTGGGAAGCCGTCACCATGACACCGGCAGAGGTGTGCAGATAGCGGGTCGCAAAGGACACGGTAGGAACCGGCATCAGGACAGGCCAGATGTTGACCTTGACGCCATTGGCGGCAAACACACCCGCAGCCACCTTTGCAAACACATCGCTCTTGATGCGGCTGTCATAACCGATGGCCACAGACGGCTCGGCATAGTTCTTCTTCAGATAGTCTGCCAGACCCTGCGAAGCCTTTGCCACGGTATAGACGTTCATCCGGTTGGTGCCTGCGCCGATGACGCCGCGCAGACCGCCCGTGCCAAAGGCGAGGTCACGGTAAAAAGCGTCCTCGATCTTGGCATCGTCCAGCGTTTTCAGCTCTGCCACAACATCGGCATCGGCGGTGGCATTTGCCAGCCAGCGTTCGTATTCCTTTTTAATATCCATATCGTTTACCCTCTCACATCCAGAAATTGTGCCTGTCCATGGATGGTCAGCACCTCAGAATCCGCCGGGACAAAGATGCAGTCCCCCTTATAGAACGGAAGATTGCCGCCCTCATAGGAGATCGTGCCGCAGCCATTGACGCAGAGCAGCACCCGGAAAGCGATTTCATCCGCCCGGTAGTGCACCTTCTGCCGCCGCTCGGTGTTGACGATCATCCGGTACACCTCAAAATACTTGCAGCGGGTCAGCAGCTCAGAGGCAATGCCCTGCCGGTATTTCAGCACCCGAAGGGGCTGCTTCGGCTCTGCGCTGCTCTTCAGGTTCGCCACATCCAGCGCCTTGTCGATGTGCAGCTCCCGCTTTTTGCCGTCCTTGCCCACACGGTCATAATCGTACAGGCGGTAGGTCAGGTTGGAGTTTTCCTGAATCTCTGCCACCAATGCACCGGCGCCGATGGCATGGACTGTCCCGGCCTGAATGAAGAACAGATCATCCTTGTGGATGGGGACCTTTTGCAGATATTTCATCACCGTGCCGTCTGCGATCGCCCTGCGCATCTCGGCCTTTGTGCAGTTCTGCTTGAGTCCGTAGACCAGCTTCGCCTCACGTCCGGCATCCAGCACATACCACATCTCGGTCTTGCCCAGCTGGCCGTTTTCGTGCTCCTGTGCGTAGGCGTCGGTGGGGTGTACCTGCACCGACAGATCTTTCTTGGCATCGATGAATTTGATGAGGATCGGCAGCGTGTTCTCGCCCTTGTGGCGCTCCCCCAGATACTCCGGGTGCGCTCTCAGCACCTCTGCCAGTTCCTGTCCATCAAAGGCACCGCCTACCACATAGCTGGGGCCATCGGGGTGGGTGGAGCACTCCCACGTCTCTGCCAACGGGGTCAGGTCGATGTTTTTTTCAAATTCATCGTTCAAACGGCTGCCGCCCCAGAGATAATCCTTGCCGGACGGTCGGAGCAAAAGAGGCTTGTTCTTGTTTTGCATAACTGCCTCCTGCGGTGTCTCAATATTCCAGCTCGAACTTCTGCTTGTCGTGGACGTCGATGGCTTCGCCCAGCTGCACTTCGATGAGCTTCAGCTCGGTCTCGGCAATCACAGTATGGCGGCAGCCTGCGGACATGGTGATCACATCGCCTGCCTTCACGTTCTGCTCCATACCGTCCACAATGGTCTTGCCCTTGCCTGCAATGACCGTCCAGACCTCGTCCCGGTGCTGATGGCTGTGGTAGTTCATCTGATGGCCTGCATTCAAAGTCACCTTGATGGTCATGGAAGCCTTGTCGATGTCGATGACCTTAAAGCTGCCCCACGATTTTTCAGCAAACATGACCCGATGGTCGAGCGTGTTGACGTAGGGCTTGATGTAGCTGGACTGCTCCTTATCCGAGACCAGAATGCCCTCCGGGCTGGCAGAGACTACCACATCCTTCAGACCCATGCAGAGGATAGGCACATCCAGCTCGTTGACCACATGGACATTCTCGCACTTCTCGTTGAACAGTGCCTCACCCACCGCGTGGCTGTCCATCGCCTCGGTCAGGGTGTTCCAAGTGCCGAGGTCTTTCCAAGTGCCTGCAAAGCGCATGACCTCGATCTCCGGCTCGTGCTCTACCACCGCATAGTCGAAGCTGATCTTGTTCAGGGTATCGTATTTATTGAACAGGTCATCGTAGTCCACAAAATCAATGAGTTCATGGGCACGGTTCAGCACGTAGCCCAGCTTGAAGGCAAACACGCCGCCGTTCCAGAGTGCACCCTTTGCAATGTAGTCCTTTGCCACTTCCTGCGTGGGCTTTTCCTTGAACATGGACACCTTGCTGACCTGCTCTTTGCCGATGGGGATGATGTAACCGTATTTCTCGCTGGGATAGGTCGGTTCAATACCCATCAGGACCAGATTTGCGCTGCTGACAGCGGCACGGTCGCCCAGTGCTTTCAGCGCCTCAAAGTAGTCGTTCTCCACATAGGGGTCTACCGGGCAGACCACCACGGATTCTTCCTCGCCGACGCCCTGCACGTCCTTCAGGTAGGCCGCTGCCAGAGCGATGGCCGGAAACGTATCCCGGCGGCAAGGCTCCACGCTGATGCCCACTTCCTCGCCCAGCTGATTGTGGATGGCCGAGACCTGAGACTTGGAGGTAGCAATGGTGACGGTTGCATCGGTATCGACCGCCTTGATCTGACGGTAGACACGCTGCACCATGGATTCCAGTTCGCCGTCTTCCCGATGGAAGATCTTGATGAACTGCTTGGAACGAATATCATTGGAAAGCGGCCACAGACGCTGGCCGGAACCGCCGGACAATAACACCAGATTCATATTTTTCTCCTGTCATCTATGGTGTATCTAAAAAGTCGAAAATTTAGTCTATTTCTACAAGCACAGCTGGATTTTGCGTTAAACAGCCTTGAAATCCACAAAGGATTCCTGCGGCTATTTGCCTTAAATCCCGCTTGTGCTTGCGAAATATTCGTCATTTTCTTTGTTTTCAGATACACCTTAGCAAAAAAGGCCGTGGCCCTGCACGGACACACGACCTTTTCAAATCGTTTCTTTAAGATTCAGCGTTTAGCGCTCTGCACGCATCGGGTTGTTCAGGAAGTCCTCATAGGACAGGCGCAGGCCGTCTTCCAGCTCGGTCTTGTAGGTCCAGCCCAGATTGGTGGCCTTGGACACATCCAGCAGCTTGCGGGGAGTGCCGTTGGGCTTGGTGGTATCCCACTTGATCTCGCCGGTGTAGCCCACGACCTTGGCGACCAGCTCGGTCAGCTCCTTGATGGTCAGCTCCTTGCCGGTACCTGCGTTGACGGTCTCGTTGCCGGAGTAGTTGTTCATCAGGAAAACGCACAGGTTTGCCAGATCGTCCACATACAGGAACTCACGCAGCGGAGAGCCATCGCCCCAGCAGGTAACGCTGGGCAAATTCTGTTCTTTGGCCTCATGGAAGCGGCGGATCAGCGCCGGGACCACATGGCTGTGGGTGGGGTGGTAGTTGTCGTTGGGTCCATAGAGGTTAGTGGGCATGACGCTGATGTAGTCGGTGCCATACTGACGGTTCAGGAACTCGCAGTACTTCAGACCGGAGATCTTCGCCAGCGCATAGGCCTCGTTGGTCTTTTCCAGCTCACTGGTCAGCAGGCAGTTTTCCTTCATGGGCTGAGGAGCCATGCGGGGGTAGATGCAGGAGGAGCCGAGGAACTCCAGCTTCTTGCAGCCGTTCTTCCATGCCGAGTGGATGGCGTTCATCTCCAGCGTCATGTTGTCATACATGAAGTCGGCCAGTGCTTCCTGATTGGCCACGATGCCGCCGACCTTGGCAGCAGCAAGGAACACATACTCCGGCTTCTCCTGTGCGAAGAACTCTTCCACAGCATCCTGACGGGTCAGGTCCAGTTCCTTGTGGGTGCGGGTGATGATATTGGTGTAACCCTGACGCTGCAGCTCACGAACGATTGCAGAGCCCACCATGCCGCGATGACCTGCAACATAAATCTTAGCATTCTTTTCCATCATAATAAGACGCTCCTTTATTCAGTCAGCGTCAGCAGCTTTGAAACAATTTCGGCCGCTGCGTTGTGATATTCCGGCGCTGCCGGATAGGTGATCTGTTTCATTTGTTCGAGTAGGTCTGACATTTCCGTCAGCTGCTCGTAGGTAACTTTTATCGCCAGCTTTTTCTGTTCCAGCAAGCGGATGGTCGTGCGGTCTTCCAGCACGCTGTCGCGCGCAAACAGAGCCATTGGCTTTTGCGCCAGCAGGCATTCGGCCACCGTGCCCCAGCCCGCCTTGGTAACAACGTAATCTGCTGCTGCCACATAGTCCTGCGTGTGCAGCGTAGAATACGGAATCACCGTCACATTGCTTCCCGTCAGCGGAACACCCTCTGTGACGTAGAAATGAGCTTCCACACCTTCTACCGAGACAGGCTGTGTGAACTGTGCCGACATTCCCAAGGCCACAAACACGATCGGGCAGGTATGACGCGCACGAATTGCCCGAATTTCGTCCGGGTGGAAGGGACGCGCTACCAGCGAGGTTTCGCTCAGTTCTGCCTGAGACAGAAATTCCAGCATTTCCGGGTTATGCAGCGCATAGAGCATCCCGTGCCGTATCTTCCGGTACTCTGCGGCATAGGCTTTCCAGATATATTCCGGTAAAAACTCCCGGTACAGCTCTGTCCATGTGAAGTTGCCCACATAGAGCAGCGGCACACCGGCCTGCTCACAGGCTGAAATCGACCAAAGGGGCATATCGCAAAGGGCAGCGGCAACATCGTGTTGACGTAACCAGTCAGCTTCCCGTTTTGCTCGTTCCGACAGTTCGGCCAGATACTGCGCACAGGCATCGGTCAGCGCAGCCGTATCGACCAGCAGCGTACCTTGTTGAAGGATCAACCCAATGTCGGTATGTTCAGCACGATACCGGATGCGGGAAGACTGCTCCGGCGTAAGGAGCTCCAGCAGATTGGCTTTTGCAAATTCCAGATGCCGCTCCCCGCACACCACATAAACATACCCATCGGTTCTGCGCACCGCTTCTGCAATCAGCGGAATATTCCGGGCGATGTGCCCGAAACCGTGATCTGACAGATAAAAGCAGAGATTCTTTGCCTGCATCAGACGTTCTTCAGTGCCTTTTCGCGCTTTGCACGCTCACGGTCGTGCTTGGCCATGATCTCCACCAGCTGCTCATAAGTAGTGGACTGCGGATTCCAGCCCAGAACGGTCTTAGCCTTGGTGGGGTCGCCCCACAGGTTGTCCACATCGGTGGGGCGGAACCACTGAGGATTCACGCAGACCAGCATCTTACCAGTAGCTGCATCATAGCCCTTCTCGTCGATGCCGGTGCCCTCCCAGCGGATGGTGATGCCGTTGGCGGCAAAGGCCTTCTCGGTGAAGTCGCGGACAGTGTGCTGCACGCCGGTAGCAATGACGAAGTCGTCCGGTTTCTCCTGCTGCATGATCAGCCACATGCACTCAACGTAATCCTTGGCATAGCCCCAGTCGCGCAGGGAGTCCATGTTGCCCAGCTCCAGATGATCCTGCAGGCCCTCGGCGATACGACCGGCTGCCAGCGTGATCTTACGGGTGACAAAGTTCTCGCCACGGCGCTCAGACTCATGGTTGAACAGGATGCCGTTGACAGCGAACATCCCGTAAGCATCGCGGTACTCCTTGACCATCCAGAAGCCGTACTGCTTGGCCACAGCATACGGAGAGTAGGGGTGGAACGGGGTGGTCTCGCGCTGAGGAACTTCCTCGACCTTGCCGTACAGCTCAGAGGTGGAAGCCTGATACACCTTGCAGGTCTTGGTCAGGCCGCAGACGCGGACAGCCTCCAGCACACGCAGAACGCCCAGTGCGTCCACATCGCCGGAGTACTCGGGTGCGTCAAAGGAGACCTGAACGTGGCTCTGTGCAGCCAGATTGTAGATCTCATCGGGCTTGATCTCGCCCACCAGACGGATCAGGCCGGAGGAATCGGACAGGTCGCCGTCGTGCAGAGTGATCGCGTTCTTCTCGATCAGATGGTCGATACGAGCTGTGTTGGAGATGGAAGCGCGGCGGACGATGCCATGGACCTCATAGCCCTTCTCCAGCAGAAACTCTGCCAGATAAGAGCCGTCCTGACCGGTGATGCCAGTAATCAGTGCTTTTTTCATAATTTCGATCCTCATTTAAAACGCGAAGTTTAAAACTTATGTTGGTTGATTTTATCGTACAACCATATTTTAGAAGGATATTCGTCCTTTCAGAAGTGCATAAGCAGTCCGATATTAGCACTATCTTGGCTTCTTCGATTCAAGTGCAATAAAAAGAGCCGCGCAGGCTCAAAACTTGCACAGCTCAGAAAGTTTTATTGCATTTTTGTCTTTTTCAGATAGGATATATTCCCGCATAGGCCAAGGCTCAGTCTGCCAAATGAAATCGGAATCATAGCGCACTGCTCTTGCCGCTTCACCGCAGAAGTCATTATCCACACACCACTGCATCAAGGTCTCATCTTCCAGTGTCAGGTAGCCATGGGCAAAGCCACGCGGAATTAACATCTGCTTCTGATTTTCAAAGGAGAGGATCTCGCCATAAGCATACCCAAAGGTATCACCCGGTCGAAGATCAACAGCCACATTGAAAATCGAACCATGCAGGCAGGACACCAGCTTTGCCTGCGCGTGCTCTCCCTCTTGGAAGTGTAGTCCGCGTAGCGTTCCAGCTTTCCTGCTGAAGCCTTGGTTGATCTGAACCACACGGAAGTCGATTGACTTGTCCACCGGCACAGAAAGCCAGCCCCGGAAGTCCTCAAATCGTTGTGTTTCAATTATTACTGGCTTTACCATTGCTTTCTGTACTCCCTTGGACTGATTCCTTCTACTTTTCGGAACATCCGACTAAAATAGTTTGCATCTCCCATGCCGACCGCAACACCAACTTCATCCACAGTCATATCTGTGAAGCGAAGCAGCTGCTTGGCTCTGGTGATCCGCTTTGAGATCAGATAGTTATTGACTGTTGTTCCGTAAGTCTCTTTGAAGATTTTGGACAGATAGAACTTGTTAATGAAGAAGCGTTCTGCCAGATCATCCAATGTAAGCTTCTCCGTATAATGCTCGTCCAGATACTCCTTTACAGCTGCCAATTCCATTCTCTTCCGGCTCACCGTTACGGTCTCCGGATGCCAGGACTGCTCCATCAGGAGAGTTAACAGAGTGCCCAACTTCTCATTGATCCGCATGTCTCGTATGTAATCGGATGAAGATGCCAAATCGTAGATATCCGTAAGGAGCGTAGTGAATGGTTTGATATCCGCCGGGTGGAACACAGGCCGGCCACCACGCTCTTTGTACTTCTCATATACAGCTGGAAGGGACGGTGCATAGAAGTGGCACCATTGGAGCGACCAGAGATCATTGGATGTGGAATGGCTGTAAGCCTTTCGACAATCGATGAACACACAGTCTCCCTCACTCAGCTGATATGTTTGCTCCTCATATGAAAGCTCTCCCTTGCCAGACAGAACGATAAAGCAAAGAAACGACAAAAGGTTTGTTCGGGTAGACGTATGCGGATGGATGGCCTGCAAAGAGCCGGCCTCCTGCAGATGGAGCAAGGATGTTCTGGCAAAGGTTGATGGGGTGTAAATGATTCGAGAAGAGCTTACGGAAGAAGATTGCGGGTTGAATAGTTCTTGATCCATAAGCTGCTCCTTTCCTTTACCTACATCACTTCATCGATTCCCACAGTTTTGTGACCTTCTTGAATGTTGTAGGCTTCTTAATGTGATGCGGCAGTTCAATTTTGTTATCATCCTTCAAATAGTAATAAACTACTGACCTGATATTAGGATTGTTATTAATCATCATAAAAAGATGCTCATCGTTTGCAGGTGACAATCCAACAATTTCAAGCTGACCACTAATAGACTGAAATAAATCTTTTTTATCTCTTGTGTCCGCTTCGAGCAGTTCACCGTATTTGTCTAACCAAGACCAACTCATAACAGCATCACTATAGACGTGATCCATTCCCATCTGACGCAAATTCCTTTGAAGCCATCGGCTTGCTCCTCACTTGTGAATACTACCGTTTTTTATTTATCATCTTCAGTAATATTGACAACAAGTTTTTAAACTGTTTATTCCTCGAGAATACAAGCACAAAAGCTATAATATAAATGGAAACTGTCAAAAATACTTTACCGCAAAACAAAGTCAATCCAGTTCCTGTCAAAATTTGATTCATCGCATACAAAACAACCGCGAGTACTAAAGTAAATAATGTATATCTTCCATATTCCCAATAATACGCTTTACTAGATCGTTGAAATCCATATTTATATAAAATATGTGGTTCAACCCATAAGTTAACACATACATTACATAATGTTGTTCCTATAAATACACCTATAATTCCGTACATTTTGGTTAAAACAAATGAACACACAAGATTAATAATAGCTTCCGCTACAGCCTTGTATCTATCATACCAAAATATCCCCAATGCATCTCTAAATTTTAAAGTCATTTGTCTCATACCTGACAAATAATAGTTCAGCGTAATAATTGCCACTACACTGATATTAAAAATATATTTTTCGCCAAGCCAAACCACCAAAAATGGATTCAACAAACTAAAAAGACACAGCGTGCAAAAGCTCGTAATTATAAAGCAAAAGAAATTCAATGTTCTGTATGTATCATATAATTTTTGTTTTTCACAATCTGCTCCCAGATTGCCAATACTTGCTGTCAGAGAATTATATATCAGACCTGCAAACAATGATACATTTCCAGTAATTAACGTATAATTAGAATATATGCCAACGCTCCCAAGACTTACTAACGCAGACATAAGGATATTGTCGGTGCTATTTACACATACTGTACCAAGTTTGTGCATAGACATAGCAAGCGTATTTTTGTATATTGCCATTCTCTCTGTTTTATCAGGCAATGATTTGCCATCCTGTTTTAACCACGGATACATATGATCCGCTTTCATAGAAATACAGATATTTGTCATTATATTGCAAAAAATCATGACCAATAAATATAGAATATAGTTATGAGTTGCAAAAAGCACAAATATTTGAACTATATTTTGGATAATGGAAAAAATTTTTTGATAAATCGTACATATGTACTGTTTTTGATCAGCCTCTATTAAGGATCTTTTATAAATCAAAAAATACGAAAATACCGTATTTAGCAAATACAATACATATAACAGCCTCAAATTAGGAATCGTATTTTCACCAGCGATAAAATAATCCAAAAAAGGAACCAGCAAGAGCCCAATACCAAGGATTGCAAATGCTACAACCGAATATATACGCCTATACATATTCATTAATTGCGTGATATGCTTTTCATCATTCTCAGCAATGGGCTTATATAAACTATAAATAATCGCCGTTCCAAATCCAAGTTCTGTCAGAGATAACAAGTTAAGTATATTTCCAAATAACCCATTAATTCCCAGATATTGTTCACTTAAGAAGCGCACAAATATTGTCCTAGAAATAAACTGCAGCAACATTTGAACAATTTGACCTATAACATTTGTACTGATATTTATCAATGAATTTCTTGTACGACTCATTTAATTTCTCCTCTTACCAAGTAAAATTTGCTACTGAAGCAAGACCTCCTATTATCCAATACAAAATCAGTACTATTAGTGAACCTGTTACAAGTAATTTAAAAACATCCTTTACAGAAAAGTTTAAACTTATTTTTCTTTGGCTTCGATAATAGCAAGTATAAACCAATGGAACACATAAGTAGCATAGTACTTCATTCAAGCGATAAAACATAATATATTTATTAAACATGGACAATGTTAATATCCATGTGCATGTTACAACATGCCTATATTGCATTGGTAATCCACAATAATATATTCCATTATTTTCGTATTCTACAATTTCGTCCTCTGACTCTCGTCTATCCCACATACCATTTTTCCATATTAAAAGCCCCGCCATCAAGAAGCGAATCCAAAGAATTGGGTAAAAAACGGAATTTGTTTCTTCGGCATCAAATATATACATTGCCACTTTTCCAAGTGTATTATTTATAAATTCGGAATTTGTTTGATCCACATTTCCCAAAAACTGATATAATATAGTTGGAAATAATAGTAAAATAATAAGCCATAAGTTATTATTCCATCGTTTTACAGAATACGCAATAAGTCTCACCACTATAAGCAATCCTATTGATGGATGTATCAGGAGTGCAATAATAATTAATCCCCAACACAATAGTGGATTTTTCTTTTTCACTAATTCTAAGTATGTAGCCAGCACAAAAATAGTAAATGCTATATTATTTTTGACACCACTAATGATATAAGTATAGTGCATAGTAAAAACCATATAAGCAATTGCTATGCCTACACTGTATATTTTTTTTCCCTCTCTATTAAAAGCTTGAAATACAATCTGAGAATCATATGCAATATAAAACATCACCCCATAAACAATAAACACTACCAATACCGGCAGCCAATGAACAGAAGGTAGTTTGCTGATGAAATAATAAATAACATATAAAGCGGGATTAGAAGCGAATTGATAGTGCACTACTAATCCTGCCCAGCCAGCATTTTTTGCAAACTCAATCATTCTAAAATGATATAACAAATCATTTCCGCTAGTTGGTTCAAAATGGTAAGCCAACCATGCCAAATAGACAACTGACAAACAAAATAAATATTTTAAATACTTTTCTTTAACTCCAAAAGCCAAGAATACAATTAAAATTTCAGATAAAACAACAATCAACGAGCCTGTCGAGCCTAATGCACTAGTTATAAGCCACATTTACTAGTTCCTCCTATTCCACAATTTTAATAATTGTATTAAAAGAGAAGAAATTGCATTATTTGATTTCAATGCAATGGCCATAACCCTTTCACTTTTTTTGTATCTAAAAACATTTAAATTTTTTTTCAAAATTCTGGAGTACTTTGAACTTTTCGCCTTTTCAAAATTTTCAAATGAATTATCATGCTTATATTCTTTTATAAAAATATTCATGCTTAAGTCACAAAAATCCATCGTTATCTGATTTGTAAAGTCATAAATTTTTTTATAAAAATTTGCAATTTGCATTTCTTTTTCATAGAGTAGTTCAACTTTGCTAAACATTTCTGGTGATACCTTTTTCATAATAGATGTATCGTTTGACCTATAATGATATAGATACTGTTCAGATAGAATATCTATAGAACTTGTTTCCAATATAATGGGAAACATAATATTAAGATCTTCGCCTATCGTAATTTGATCGTCTGTCCAAAATAAATTGTTTACCAGCAATTCTTTATTTATTAGTTTTGCCCATCGACAAATTCGAACTCCCCTGCTTAATGGCTTTCCATCATTTATAAGCACAGGAAATATCTCGTTTTCTATTCTTTTTTTATTATAAAATCCAGGTTTCACTGTATGATCATCAGGTATATCTTTATTTTTGAATGAATGAAAAAACGAGCAACAAATAACCTCCGCTTTCGTTTTCAAATATTCATTATAAAAAATCTCCAATGTATTTTTTTCAACCCAGTCATCACTATCTATAAACATAATAAGATTTGCTTTTGCATATTCCAAACCCTTTTTCCAAGCCGACATTAACCCACCGTTTTTTTTGTGAATAACTTTGAATCTATCATCTCGATTAGAATATTCATCACAAATTTTTCCACATGAATCAGTAGACCCATCATCGACTAAAACAACTTCAAAATTCCTATAGGTTTGAGCACGAATAGAATCAAGACATGTATTTAAATACAATTCCACATTATACACTGGAACAATTATTGAAATCATAGCATCCATATAAACGCCCCTTTCTCATAATTTAAATTCCCAAACTATATTCTTTGAAATATATACAAAAATTTCATATGCAAATTCTATACAGACTTCATAATATCTTTTCTCTCTTGGTACAGAACTGTATTTATAGGGATATTTTTTCGCACAATAGATCCCGCTGCTATTACACAATTATCTCCGATCGAAATACCTTTTAGTATTGTAACATTAGCACCAATCCATACGTTATTTCCAATTTGAATAGGATCAGAAACATATTCATCATTGGTTTGATGTTTAAAATTATGATCGTGATCCACAATCACTAAATTATTACCAAACTTGCAATGCGATCCAATTTTTACCTTATTTATACACGTAATAGAACAATTATGATTAAAAAAGCACTCATCTCCTATTTCAATCTTCCCCCCCATCAAAGCCTTTAAATAAAATGGCCCTCTAATATGCAACCGATCACCGATAACAATACTAGATGAGGGTTCAACCATTATTTTCATTTTTCCATCAAAAGTCGGTGCTTTTCCAATTGAAACCCTTTTACAAATCTGACACTTCCATTTAACTATTTTATTCTTAACCTTACATATCGCTTTTTTGATTAATTTCATACCTTCCATCAAACTCAACACCGCATCTTTCATCTGTTATATACTAACTACATAAACTCTTAATTATTTAAGAAGTGCATAAACCTTCTCAATATCCTCTTTATTAGAGTACTCTCTCGCCCCTAATTGTGTTTTTAAAGCATTTAGAATCTCTTCGTTTTTACAAACATACTCTAATACGCCCGCAATTGAGTCATCTGAGTTTTGCACTATAATTCCGTCTATATTATTTTCTATTTGCTCCTTTGCAGATGCATATTCTGTAACTATTGGAGGAATCCCTAACATCATTGTTTCCGTGACCACTATTGGTTTTCCTTCATATCGCGATGGAAGACAGAACACATCTGCCTGTTTTATAAAAGGATACGGATTCATTTTTGCCCCGAGCAAGAAAAAACAATCCTCAACACCGTTATCTCTAATTATTTCCTCTATTTTTAATCTTTCAAATCCATCTCCAAGTACATACCATTCAAAAATCAATCCTGACTTTTTCATTGATGCTGCCGCCCAAACCATACGATCTATTCCCTTATGATAAATTGATAGCCTACACACAGAAATAATCTTAAACTTCTTACAATTTTTCATGTGCATTAAATCATTATCATTAAGTTCTTCCAAAGACTTCTCCTTAATATACTCTGATGAATTAATATTAGGTAAATAAACACTCCTCGATGACAAATCAGGAAAAAGCTTGTTAAAATTCTTCAAGCATTCCACTGAAACACAAACTATTTTATCTGCCTTTGATAAATACCTTTCTGTCAGCGATTTATTAATATATTGCACATTTGCAAAATCCAAATGTATCCACATTATCTTTTGCGCTGCCTCAACATTGTAAGCAATAAATTCGTCTGACCAGTCTTCAAGATAACCTATTGCAATATCATATTGTTTTTTCAATCTACGTGAAAGCTTTTTTACCTTAAATTGCCCAATTGCATACAACCCTGCTCTTCTATCTTTATATTTAAGTGCGTACCATTCTTTTTTTATCCAATATGGAGACAATACATATTGGATTCCTTTCTTTAATCTTTGCATATAACCATTTGGCATGCTTCTTCTTCCATTAAGTATATGCACTTGGTTTGGAATATCTTTTTCAAATGGAAAACCTCTATCATATAAAATTAAATCCACATCATACTTTTCAAAATTCCATTCTTTAAGCATCGACAACAATGCTGTCGTACTTCCTCCTACAACCATACCACCATAAGCGATAAGTACCTTTTTCTTTGTCATTGTCTCCTTTATCCTCTTCTCCATATATTTTATCTGTATAAGTATAAAAGCAAATTTGTCAGTATTCCTTATTGATAGAGCATCTTAAAAGCCTAAGTTGACAAATATAATCGTTATCGAGTGCTATAATTCATACTGTTTTCATAAAGAAAGTATAGCAATATTTCAATTGATAATAGCTCCAAATCTTAAAAAGAATCTCTATTTACCAATTCACTGGATTCTTTTTGGTTCCAATATTTCTTAATAAACTGGGCATCCTCCAAAGATATTTTATCAAATGCCACAATTTCCTTTCCCTGATCATACGACTGTAAAATTTTCTGCTTTACTTGATTAGGAAACATTACTGCCGTCATTCTACCTAAATACCTTGCCCACATCGAGAAAGAAGATCCCGAAGCAACAAAAATTCCTGAATTAGCTAAAGCCAATATATCTGCAATTGCCGACCCAAATGTAATTCTTTCTACATTTTCTAACTGTAATAATGGTTTCAATTCTTCGTCTGTTCCATCAGAAAAAACATATATTTTCGTCTTTTTTCCTATAATCTGTCTGAGTGCCATTCCCATACACACATACCATTCTATTGGAATTGCACTACAATGTTTTCCACTTTTTACTTCTTCCCATGACACTCTTGCAAAATCTCCCAATCGTACATGCATACAAATAGATTTTTTCCCATCAAACGAAAGTGCCGCTTTGTATTTCGGATTCAAATTTCTAACAATATCTTCGTATACTATATTGCTGTCATTTATTATTTCCTCAAAACAGTTTTCAAACCCCTCAAATTCAACTATACAATCGTCAGCTTTGAGATTTTTTGATATTTCTTGTTCTTTAATATGTTTTTTTATTAATAGAAAATATGCTTTTTTCAATCCACCAATATACTCGGATTTATTAACAAATAAGTCATTATAAAATCTTTTGTCTGATTCACACCGTAAAATTGGGCCAAATTTTAAACTGAACCATGTTGGCCAAATCATTCTAGCATTTTTATGTTTCTTTGTATAAACTACTGCCCTTGCGTATGTAAACAATATATTACCCAAACCTGCACCACCCAAACGGAATATCAAGCAGTCTTTTTCTGATAATTTAGGATATATATAATACATGGCTTCGCCTCCCTTATTTAGTCAAAATATTTCTAATCTTTCGATATCCATTTCTAACAAATTCAGGTGACCTATTTGATACCATCCATGCTCGAGCCGAACTAAAGCTACACGCAATTATAAAGTTATAGATAACTCTTTGCCTAGACGAGTAATATTTTTTTACTATCTCTGCCTTTTCATGTTTCGCTGTTTTTAGTCCGATGGATGTCTCAGAAATACCATCGCCCATATAAGTACAAATAACTGTTCCCACATGATAAAATGGCACCTTATTTTTCCAAAGTTTAAGTGTCAAATCATGATCGGCACTTATTTTATAATTTATATCATATCGAATATCTGCTTTAAAAATCTCTCGGCTATAGAATATAGATTGATGGCACAATGGTCTTCTGTACAAATAGAAATTGTCTAATTTTTTCTTTTGAACCTGAACAAGTTTATCTTTTCGACTATAATCTCCATATAGAACGCATTCATTCTTTATATGATTATTTTCAATATAATCAGCTACATTTTTTAATACATTTTCATCATAAAATGTATCCCCAGCATTAAGAAAAATAATATAGTCGCCTTTTGCCATACTGATTGCTTGATTCATTCCATCATAAACACTTTTATCTTTTTTTGAACAAACTTTATAATGTACATCTTGAGGCACATAAGAGAGCGTGCCATCTTTTGATTCTCCATCTTTTACAACGACTTCATAATTAGAGTATGTCTGGTCTTTAACTGACTGTATGGTTTTTTGTATTTCTGAGGCGGCATTTAATGTCACTATTAATATACTAAATTTTGGTGTCATGTTTTCTCCCATCATATCATAATACAGTATTATTTTTGCATACCGATTCAATTGCTTTTATATGACTTTCAATTACATTCTCATATGTGTAATTACTTATTTTTTTGATATTGTTTTCTCCAATAACTTTTCCATTAACTTTAAGCATTTTCTTCATTGCCTCTGCCAATTCTTTGCTATCATTTACTGGAACAATATAGCCATTTACGCTATCTTCGATTAATTCTGCTGCTGCTACGCACATATCCGTTGATACCACTGGAAGGCCCATTGCCATTGCCTCATTTACAACGAGACCCCAAATATCCTCTCGTGTTGGAAGAACAAAAAGGTCGGCCGCCTTATAGTATTCAAAAATTTCCTTTTTCTGTTTAAATCCAGCAAGATGAACATTCTTCAAGTTGTGCTTGGAAATATACTCTTTATACTGGTTTTCCTCTTCGCCACCGCCTACAATTACTAGCGTATAGTTCTCATCTAATTCCTGGGTCCATGCTTCGAGAAGAACATCAAAACCTTTTCGGTGTATAAACTGGCCAATCGTCAACACCACTTTTTTAGATCCCAATTTCAACTTCCCTTTGTATGTATCTTTTTCATTCTTCGAAAGAGGTTTCTTTAAAACTTCATCTTCATGAAGAGAAGTAAACGGATGATAATATATTTTGCTTTCATCCGCTCCGAAATACTTAAAGTATTCCGCCGCATGACTTCCACTCGCAAAATACCCGGATGCATGCGTAACCAAATATCTCTTAATCAAATTTTTCAAAAAGTTCTTACGTATAAATGCGCCATCCAAATTCATTATGTACGGGACTCTATTTTTAATACACGCCAATTCCAATTTGATAGCATTTTTAATGTGGTAGTCATATGCCAACACCAAATCATATTTTTTTATTTTCTTCAGTTCTTTTTCAAACTGTACTCGTCTCGATTCTTCCAGCAAAGATATTGAATTTAACCCTGTATCCTTACAAAACCATGCCGCATTTCTGTTTTGATCCGACATTTTATCAAAAACAACAAACAGATCATACTCTTTTGCAAGACCTTTAAATACTTCTACACGATATGGTGACGGAAAATCCGCAAATGCCAATATCTTTACTCTCATCTTATATTCTCCCTCTACGCTTTCAAGTCTCCCTGTGGTTTCATTTTTGTACCCTTTTTCTCACATTCATAAATCTTCGCATCCACTAAGAAGCGATACCAATATGCCTGCAAGAAGTGGAATATCTTTCCTTCAGGGCCATCGAGAAATCCCAGTTTTATGTAATACCGATAGATAAAGTACAAATGTGCTCGAAAGAACTTCGGTAATCTGTAATAACCACTATTCTTTACCACGCGCTTCATTTTTGCCTGTCCGGACGATGTGCCATCCTGTTCCAGACTTTCATCCATTTCATTCTCAAGTGTCATCTGGTGATCCAAAACTTCCCGATTGCTGTACCAGTTGTGTTTTGCTGTCCACCATTCCAAATCTTTCTGATTGTTGTCAATCAGATCATGCTTGAACTCAACAGTTGTCCCCTCTGACAGGATCATGTGTTCATCCATGATTTTCATCTCGCAGGATGCCTTGCCTGTACGGAAAATACGGAGTAGTAACTCTGGATAGCGACCACCATGCTTAATCCAGCGCCCCATAAAATAAACTCTGCGTCGAAGGATAATACCATTCACTGGTGCCTTGACATTCTGGAGCTTCTCATCAATTTCCGTTGCCAAATCTTCCATAATTTCTTCATCTGCATCCATGCGCATAGACCACTCTGTATCAATACACGTATTTTGAAGTCCCCAGTTTAGCTGATCCGCATAGGAAATCCACTTGTTCTGGTAGAAATCCAAACTAGAACCAATGCTCTGAAGTTCCGAGTTCAGTTCCTTGCATAATTCTTCTGTTCCATCCGTACTGAAGCTATCTACGATAACGAATCTCTTAGCAACTCCACGAAAGGATTCCACACACTTCCGAAGATTCTTTTCTTCATTTTTTGTTAGTATAACTACTGTTAAATCTGTCATTTTTCACTTTCCTCATCCCTATATGTAAGATATAAGCGAGTACATATGTGACTACTGCAAATATAAAAACGCTTATTATTGATGGTTTTATCATTCCTAATGTAAAAGCATGAACCAGATCCACTGGTATTTTTCCGGCTTCTTGATAAAGCCCAGCAGATAACACGCCAAAATCAAACCTGTAAGAAGTACAAAGTATTTCATTGCACCTTGCCCTCCAACCTCTTAATAACCTTCGCCGGGTTTCCCGCAATCACACAGTTATTCTCAAACTTTCCAGCGACCACAGCACCGGCACCGACAACACAACCATCCCCCAACACAGTGCCTTTCAGGATGATACTATTGCACCCGATGAAGCAATTCTTTCCAATCTTAATCTCTCGGCTCGGAACCAGATCACTGTCACCACCATTTTCATCTCGTAGTAGCTTGTTTCTTATCTCTGCTTCGATAGGATGGAAATCGTTGTCCAGAATCTTGCAATTGCCGCCGATGCAGGTGTTCTCACCAATCGTGATTTTCTTCCGGGCGTAAATTGTTGCTCCACTTATCCCTACGTTATTGCCGATTTCAATCTCTGCTCCTGGAGCGCGCGTGACAATGATCGTCCGGCTGTAAAGACCAACCAGATTACTAAGGAAACTGCTCTTAATCGTGACATTCTCACCAATCTTCAGCTTGGTACCACCTTTGTTGAAGATAATCGGCACACCCTTCAGCAAGAGGTTCTTTCCATATTCAACTTTTGTCATCTTCATAACCAGCTTAAACCAGTTACTGTTCATACCTCTCGCCTCCTTTACAGTTTCAGAATTTCTTCTGCGTATTTTTTCACTGACACATTTCTGGTCAGATTCTTTTCCAGATTTTCACAGCCTCTGGCTCCCATCGCCTTCAGCTCACTATTTTCAGCATTTTCAATGAACCATCGAATGTTTTTCTCAACCTTGTCATACTCACCCGGCTCACAGCAGAGACCACCGTTTGTATCCTCAATAAGGCAACGAACCTCGGAACCAGATTCGAGCACCCCTAAAATGGGCTTAGCTGCCGCCATTATTCCGTATGCCTTCGATGGGCAACTCACGCCTTTAATGCCTTTCGCATTCACACACCAGTGAACGTCACCAGCATTCAGGCTATAAATCAGGTCGGCTTTATCCTGATACGGAATGAAAACCACATTGTCCATGTGATGCTGCTTTACATAGAGCACCAATTTGTCCAGCACGGAGCCCGCACCAACAAATGCGAATACGACCTCTCGGCCGTCGGCAGTCTTAGTACCCGGCTTGATTCTCTCCACAACTTTCATCAAATTCTCAAGGTCATAGTACAGGCCGATGTTGCCGGAATACATGATGACGAACTTGCCATCCAGACCGTATTTCTTTTTGAAGGCCAGAACTTTTTCGTTATTCTCATCCAGCGGATAGATTTCGTTCTCATCGATCCAGTTGTTGATCATAACGGTTTTCGGGACTTTCTTACCCTTGAAACGGTTCTCCACCGTCTCCACCAGATCGCGGCCAACTGTGATCACAAGGTCGCTGCGTTTACAGCTGAATTTATCGAACCACATCATAGCATCGGTGATGAACTTGCTCTTGGTGTAACCAACAGCCAGCACCTGCTCCGGGTTGAAATCCTGAATGTTATAGATGTACTTGGCGTGTTTCATCCATTTGCCCCAGACGCCCAGCAGACCGCCCAGAATCGGAGGCTGAGAAATGGAAAACACATAGTCCATCTTGCCAACCTTAAAAGTCGCCCCCATTGCTCCAAAGAAATAGGAGACAATGTTTTTCACACGGCTCTCCTTATTGGTCTTGCTGAACTCCGGGACCCGGATTCTTAGCACTTTCACACCGTTGATTTCTTCTTCGTAATACTTCTGCGTTTTGTACTTATCTTCAATAGTTCCCAAGTAACTGGGCACCACGCAAATGACCGTGATGTTGAACTTATCCAGCATACCCTCCGCCAGTTCACGGAGGATCTGCCCCGTTGACGCAGTATCTGGAATATAGTAATGAGCATAGATCAGGAGATTCTTCTTATTTGACATTCCGCTATATTCCTCTCACAAGTTTTTATATCTAACCGCCGATGCAGTGCACCGGCGGGCTTTATCTATATCAAACAGTGCGTTCATCATCTATTTCCCACAACTGTGGTAATCCTCCAACCACCACTGAATCTTTCATGTAGACCTGTCATGGTCTGCTTCATCAATTCCCATTCAACTGAAACTTTATAGCAGACACCTTCATACCAACTCACTTTGTTAAAACCGCACAAGTTCATATCTCACTCTTATTGCAATATGAACAACAATCTGCCGTCATTATCAAAGTGCTGGGGCTTATCGTCATAACCCTTCCGACTACTTCTCCAGCTTCCCAAAGTGCTGAATGTTATTGTCATAACCTCTTAACCTAGCAACCGTATCTCCATCAGGACAGGTCTACTCTATAAAATCAGTTATATTTTGTGTGCTTTTTACGCCACCGTAGACCATCATGCCGCCACTGAAAGTTTGAGGTAGACATTACTCCCCATGCCCCAGCAAACACACCTTAAATGTCTTAAAAATGATCTTCCAATCCACCCAGAAGCTGCGCTCCTTGACGTATTTCACGTCCAGATCCATCCACTCTTCAAAAGAGAGGTCATTCCGGTGCGGGGCAATTTGCCAATAGCAGCTCAGGCCGGGTGTCACATACAGGCGCTGCTTTTCGTAGTCGCCGTACTGCTCCACCTCACGGGGCAGCGCCGGGCGGGGGCCAACGATGCTCATATCGCCCTTCAGGATGTTCCAAAGCTGCGGCAGCTCGTCGAGGCTGGTCTTACGGATAAACTTGCCCACGCGGGTGATGCGGGGGTCATCCTTGATCTTGAACACAGGGCCGTCCATCTCGTTCTGTTCCAGCAGATCGTCCAATTTTGCCTCTGCGTTGGGGCACATGGAGCGGAACTTGTAGAACTTGAAGGGCTTACCGTTTCGTCCAATACGCTCCTGCGAGAAAATCGGGCCAGCAGAAGGGTCATCCACCACGATCGCGATGGCCGTAGCCAGCATGACCGGCGACAGCGCCACCAACGCCAACGACGACAAGATCACATCCTGCGTCCGACGCCCGATCCAATACAGCTGATGCTCCCTCAGATTTTCCTTTCGGTCAATTTCAGCCGGCTTATTGATTCCAGTTACCTCTACGCTCATTTTTTCTCCTCACTCACACTATGTAATCTCACACACGATTCCAACTGTACGTCCTCTTATCCAGCTTCAACGGCAGAGGCACTTGCAGTCACTTTTGGGCATCGATCCGCAGCACCTCCATACGTCAGGGCACGCAAAACGCCCCTGACGACTGCTTCGCCAAGGGTCATTTTGTTTGCAATTCTTCCATCAAGCACCTTTTCCTCGCACCGTCCCATCCCAGTTAGCGCACCTTTGCCTGTTCTCGGATGATGTCCAAATCGTCGAAATGCCACACCTATCACCCCTTCCGCAATTAAGGGGTATCTCTCATTCGCTCGTGGGAGATACCGTGCGTTCGACATCCTGAAACTATTTATAAGTTTATTTTACCATTGTGTTACTTTGTACGCAAGGGGTTTTGACACTATTCTACCCCCCCCTAGAAAATTTTGGTCGATATTGTCAATCTTTTTGTAATTTATTGTCCAATTTGCCTCAAAAAACAACCACAGATTCAATTTTAGTAGAATTAGTAGACGATCAAGCGTCCACCGGGGCTTTGCTGACGGAGAACTCCTATCATAATTTTGCTGTTTTGCCAGATGCAGCAAACCCAACGGGCGGTTCCGGTAACCTGCCCGTTGGGTTTGGTCAGAAATAGAATAACATCACCCCGGCTTCTGCCTTTCAAAAAGGGAAACCGGGGTGATGTTATCTACTTTGTGGCAGGTGTCCAGAATGCCGGACCCATCTCATTTACTGTACGCTCAGCAGTTCATCCACGCTCTTGCGGGCAGGTGCGGCGGGATCCTGTGCAGGATGACCGATGGCAATGAGCGCAGCCACTGTCTGTCCTTCGGGCACGGAGAGCACCTTTGCCACCTTGTCCGGGTCATAGATGCCCATGATAACCGTCCCGAGGCCCAGTGCGTGCGCGGCAAGGCAGAAGGTCTGTGCGGCAATACCGGCGTCAAAGGACTGCCAGTGGCCTTCGAGCGGGCTGGAATAGCTGCCGTCCCGCTCAAAACCAGAGCGTCCCGTCACCATCGTCAGCGCAACCAGTGCGGGGGCATGGGAAAGCGTGTTGGCGTTATAGGTGAAATCCAGCACACAATCGCTGGCGATTTTCTCACGCTTCTGCGCATCTTCCACGAGAATATAGCGGGCGATCTGGGTATTTTTCCAGCTGGGGGCATAAGCGGCAGCGGCCACCACTTCGGCCACCTGCTCCGGGGTCACAGGCTCTTCGGTAAAGCGGCGGACGCTGCGCCGGGTCTTGATGCATTCCAATGCTTCCATAATTGTTTTCTCCTTACGGCAGTTTGTTGGATATAACTGTCTCTCTATTATTACAACTCCGCCCGGCTTTGTCAAGATGCTTTCGAAACGGAAGAACAGCCTCTCAGAACAGGTCGAGCATACTGTCCAGATAGATGGCTTCCCGGACGTGCAGCTGGTACTCCGGCCTTACCATATAATAGAGCAGAAATTCCAGCACCAAGGCGCTGCCAAGCCCCCGTCCCTCGATCTTGAAGTTGGAAAATCCCATCGGAAGGAAGGTCCTCCGGATGTCCTCCACGCCGATGAAACTGGGGTTCTCCATCGCCTTCGAGAAACGGTAGCCCTCCCCCGCGCCCGGGGCCGTGCAGATATGGTCGGGGCAGTCCTCGCCGAGATTTTTGCGGCTGACATTCTCGTAGCAACGCTTCCGGTCCTGGCATCCGACCCAGCAGCACTCGTTGCAGAGAAACTCCACCTTGTCCTTCTGGGGCTGCGTCAGGCTGTCCAGCTGTTCAAAGGCCTTGTTCAGCCGGAAATCCGGCACCACATAGCGAAATTCCTCCCGGGCCGTCTCGTCCCGGAGCTGTCGGAAATCCGTCAGCACCTTGGTCGTGGAGGAGACGAGGTAAAGCTGCGGGTAGTGCGTCCTCAGGTAGTCCAGCAGCAGCTCCGAATGGAGGATGACGCCATTCTCCACCCCGCCGCTCTGTGCAAAGAGGGCGCAGAGCGCATTGCATTTCCGGTTCGAAAGATGTTCCTCCCGGAGGAGGGAGTTGCTGAAGGTCAGCCGGGCCGAGATGCCATACTCCTGCATCAGCGCAAGGACCTCTCTGGGGTCATTCCCGCCGAAGCCGGTGCGTCCCCCGCCCCAGATGCAGTCGGCCGGTGCTCCGTAAATGGAGCCAATGCTGCACCAGTCATAGAAATATTCCCGATGCCCCCGGTACAGGGGCAGGAACTCCCGGTACAGCTCATAAAACTCAAACAAACCGGGCAGGTGATAATAGGCTTTTTCTTGTTTCATCGCACCCTCTTCTCTCTCGTTCTCTCCTATTGTACCATGTTTCCGCCCCACAAAAAAGCCCCCGGAGGGCTTGTTACAGCTCTCCGGGGGCATCTTATGTGCGTTGTGCCTTGGCGCACACGACCGGCGTTTTACTCGATCGCAATCAGATTCGGGTTCTCAGGCAAAGCCTTCGTCTGCTGAGGAGCAGGCAGCTCGACATGCAGGACGCCATCCTCGAACTTTGCGTGGATGTCCTCCTTCTTCACGGCGTCGCCCACATAGAAGCTGCGGGCACAGGTGCCGGAGAATGTCTCGCGGCGGATGTAGCGGCCATTGTTGTCCTTCTCGTCATTCGAGTGGCTGCGCACTGCCTGAATAGTCAGATAGCCGTCGTTCAGTTCCATCTGAACGTCTTCCTTCTTGCAGCCCGGCAGGTCAACAGCCACATCGTAGCCGTTCTCGGTCTGCTTGACATCGGTCTTCATCATGTTTGCACCGCGCTTGCCGAAGGTTTCACGCTCTTCACGGTTCATCGCACGCTCCAGCGCGCCATCGTTCCAGAACGGATCAAAGAGATCATCGAACAGATTCTCATGGAAAACAGCAGGCATAAACATAAATCATTCCTCCAATCCCGGCGTTCGGGTCGGGTAAAAAATCTTTATGTTGTTCATTCGGAAAAGCTTTCCGGGGAGCTGCTCGATCACCTCGCGGCTCTCTCTTTTGCCCTTCCTCCTGAGCACGCCATAGTTATAGCACCATTTATTAGCAGTGTCAAGCGTAGAGTGCTAAAATTCACGAAAAGATAATACTTTTATCATCTTTCATGCAATCTCCCTCGTTTTTCTTCCTAGGGACGCATTTTATCAAACTGCCGTCTCTTGCAGGCCGTTTTCCCACAGGGCAGAGCCGCATCCAGAACCATCATGCTGAGCGGATACAGCAGCGGCATCAGACAATTTCCGACGTATGCACTTGCCATCTGGACTCCAATGATCGCCTGCGACCGATCCGCCCCAAAGTGGCTCGGCGTTGCATGGATGATGCCGGGATAGATGGGCGCACAGCCAAGGCCGACAGGCAGGGCCATCGCTGCGGGCCGCCACTCCCCTTCCCGGCGTCTTGACAAGCCTGTTCCTTCCCATTACAATACGATAAAAGAGTCCGCAGAGGAGCTTTTGCAATTTGCAGCTACAGGCTCCGGGAAAGGAATGTCGTTATGGAACCAAAAACAAAACAATATCTGCTCGTGACCGTTGTGGGGGTAACGCTTTTTGTTGCGCTGCTGCGGCTTTCTGCCGTTCTGGCCTTTGCCGCCGATCTTGTCGATCTGATCCTGCCCATTCTGGCCGGCGGCATTCTGGCACTTTTTCTCAGCGTGCCTATGGCCGGACTGGAAAAGCGGCTGAGAAGCCTGTTCCGCAGGGCCAAAAAGCAGCCCTCGGGCAGCGCCATCCATCTTCTCAGCTTTTTCATCACCCTGCTCGGCGTTGTTCTTGTGCTGGTGCTGGCGCTCACCCTGCTGATCCCGGAGCTTGTGCAGTCGTTTCACAGCCTCTATCTGCAGATCGAGTCCAATATCCCCCGCTGGACCGCCTATCTCAGCGCACAGGACACCAACATGGACTGGTTGATGCACTGGCTGGAGGGCATCGACTGGGAGCAGCTGCTGCACAGGATCACCAACAGCATCGACACCGTGCTGGTCAATGCGGTCGGGGCGGTATCTGCCACCGTGAACATCGTGGTGACTGCATCTTTTGCCCTGATCATCTCCATCTATATGTCCCTCGGGGCCGAGAGTCTCTGCCACCACGCCCGCACACTGGTATGCGCCTATCTGAAGCCCAGCCACGCCGCCGGGCTGCTGAAATTCTGTCGGCTGTTCCGTCAGTCCTTCGCAAACTTTCTGACGGGACAATGCAGTGAGGCCGTGATCCTCGGTGTCCTCATGACCCTTGCATTTTCGGTTTTCCGGATCCCCTACGGCAGTCTGGTGGGGATGCTCACCGCCATCTGTGCCATCATCCCCTATGTGGGGGCACTGATCTCCTGTGTGGTCAGCGTGTTCCTTGTGCTTCTGGTGGATCCTGTGCTGGCGGTGCGCTGCCTCATCGTCTACCTTGCCGTGCAGTTTATCGAGAACCAGTTCATCTATCCCCGCGTGGTGGGAAAGTCCGTGGGGCTTTCTCCGTTTTACACCCTTGTGGCCGCCATGATTGGCGGAAAGCTTTTTGGCATCATCGGCATCATCTTCTTTATCCCTCTGACTGCGGTGGTCATTGAGCTTGTAAAGGAGGATGCCTTCCGACGCCTGCATACAAAAGAGACCCTGTCCTGACAACAGCGACCCCGGAGAGTGATTCCCACCGCTCTCCGGGGTCGCTGTTTTTTATTCTTTGTTCACTGTGTTGACGTGGCAGAAAAGGCTCCGCAGGGCAATGAGTCCTATTTTCCGGTCAAGAACATCGTCGGCAGAAATTTCCTCTTGACAAAGCGGCGGGGATAGCATATAATGCAATCGTTCTAAATAGAACAATACATCACAGGAGGTATCTATGAACTTTTGGGATCATCACAAAGCCATTACCTGCTACTATGAGCTGCTGATGTCATCCGTATGTCAGAAATATCAGCTCCGGCAGATGGAGTATGATATCCTGATGTTTTTATACCATAATCCTCAGTACCATACCGCCGCAGATATTGTACGGGTGCGCAATTCCACCAAATCTCATGTCTCCACCTCACTGAAAGTGCTGGAGGAGCGGGGATTGATCGAAAAAAAGGTCGCCGACGGGAACAAAAAGCATATCGATGTCTATCTGTCCGCGTCGGCTCAGCCAATCATCGCCGAAGGGCTTGAGGCTCAGCGGCAGTTTGCCAGAGATATGTTTCAGGGACTCTCAGAGCCTCAGATCGCAGCTTGTAAACAGGCATTCCAGAAGATATGCGACAACGCAGAAGAATGCCTCAAAATAAAAGGAATGACACATCATGAATCATAAAGCCTATCAGCCCAAAATGCCCGATCGGATGGAGGCGGTGTTCGATGCCGCCTACCTGATCTTTGATCTCGTTGCAGGCATCCTCTTTTTCACGATGGCTCAGGGCCGCAGCCTTTTTATCCTATATGGCGTCCTGACCCTGACCCTCTGCGGCGGTGACGCCTTCCATCTGGTGCCCCGGATCATCCGGGCCGTGCGAGGCAGCAGCGACCGAATCAAAAAGCAGCTCGGCATCGGGCTGCAGGTCTCTTCCATCACCATGACGGTATTCTATATCATCCTGCTGTATGTCTGGAAGGCCACCTTCCCTCAGCTTCAGGCTCCCGTAGCTGTGGAAGTCCTGATCTGGCTGTCTGCCATCCTGCGCATCCTGATCTGCCTGCTGCCCCAGAACAACTGGTGTACCGATGAGGGCAACCCCACCCTGTCCATCCTGCGCAACGCAGTGTTTGCCTTTACCGGCCTCGGCGTCATCATCCTGTACGCCATCTCCGGCAATACTGGCGACTACCATATGACCCGGATGGTGGCAGCCATCCTCATCTCCTTCGGCTGCTACCTGCCTGTGACCCTTTTCAGTAAGACCCAGCCCAAAGTGGGCCTGCTGATGATCCCCAAGACCTGCTCCTATATGTGGATCATCGCCATGGGTCTGCAGCTTCTGTGACTGTGTTACAGAAGAGCCAAATGCAGATCGTTATTATATGATCAGCAAGATCCTCTTTAACTTCAAACGCCATTCAACCGGCAGAATGGAGAAAACACTATTCTAAATGTACTGTATTTCAGACAGCGATCCTTCAGGGTGTAGATCGTAGACTATCCGATAATATTATCATAAAACCTCTGCAGCACCATTGCCAATTCCTCTGGAGACTCTATGTTTGCTTCATGACCTGTTTTCAAAAGCTCATGGAAGTGGGCATCGCTCAAATAACTGGCAAGTTCCTTTGAGGCTTTTTTGTTTGCGTTGTCCTTTTCTCCACAAACGATCAATGCCGGACAGGACACCTTATATAATGAATCCCTGAGATCCAATTCCGCCATCGTGCCGCACAAGCGAATCACGTCTGCTTTTTTGAAGCCAAATTGCTCGAACATTGCATTCGGCATAACGTGAAACAGCAGATTCTGGAACTTCAATAACTTTTCTGGCATTTCATATTGTGCTGCAATTAGCACCAGTGCCTTTACTTTGTCCGGGTGGTCTATCGCATAATTAAGTGCCAGAACCGCACCCAAGGAAAGCCCGCACAAAACGATCTCATTATTTTCCTTGTCGCACCTTCCTGAGAATGCAGCATACAGCTCCCCATAGGTGGCCGCTTTGCCCTCCAGCATCTCTGCCAGACTCAAGCTGACGCTGCTGTCTGAGACCTTCGTTTCTTTTATTACTCGGTTCCAACTGTCTGGTTTTTGTCCTAGCCCATGCAAGTATAAAAACTTCATCTGTTTTCCGCTTTCCTTCACACGTCCTGCTGCATTGCCGATCTCGCTGCTGCAGCCCATCACAAATCAGATGCGCTCTGCCCCGGTCAGCTCGGTCTTGCCCAGCCCTTCGGCAATGCACCGCGCCAGATACCGGCTGTTTCCGGTTCCCGAAAAATAAAGCACCATGGCTGCTCCCTCGTTTTTGTGTGGTTTTTCAGATGCCTGTCTGCCCGGCAAACTGGAATTTATGTCAATGCGAACTCAATCTCATCAAGCTTATTTGTTATTGCGTTCTTTCTCCCTGTCTCCTTAAAGCCTATTCGACGATAGAGTCTCTCAGCATTTATATTATTCTCAAGAATCCACAGCGTAGGGGTTTCCGTACATTGGCCTACTGCGTATAGCAATAATTTCGTTCCATAACCCATGTTTTGCATATCTGGAAGAATATAAAGATCCTCTATTAAACCCTTTGTTACAGAAACAACCCCTATTGGTTTTTCTTCTACAAGCATATAGAGCTTTGTTCCGTTGTTCATCTTGTTTCTCAAATACTCCCGTTGCCGATCTGGCGTGTGTGTTTCTATGAAATCAGGAGTACAAAATGCACGATGCGATTCCTTCCAGGATATTGAATGGATGGTTGCGGCTTGAAGAAGATTTGTTTCATTTACAGGTACTATCATACTTATCTCCACAAATTCCGAGTTGTCGGTTTCAGTATACCACACTTTTTCCCGGCGGAACAGATACCGAAAACCAAAAATGCCCCCGGAGGGCTTGTTGCGGCTCTCCGGGGGCATCCTATGTGCGTTGTGCCTTGGCGCACACGACCTCTGAAGCGTCCACTCGGGAGAGCTTTCCGGCTTGTCCCGTTTTGGCACTTTTCAACGGCCCGGTTCCATGTTACAATAAGAAAAAACGAAACCGGGTGATCTTTTGGAATTTTATGGCACCATCGGCCCCGCCTGTGCCCAGCCGGAGACCTTGCAGCGCATGGTGGAAGCTGGCATGACGGGCATCCGCATGAACCTTTCCCACGGGCCTCTTTCGGCCCACAAAGACTGGCTGGACATTATCCACGCCGTGGGCATCCCCCAGCTGCTCATCGACCTGCAGGGGCCGGAGTTGCGCATCGGCACGCTGACCCGGCCCCTTGTTCTGGAACCGGGTCAGAGCCTCCGGCTGGGGCAAGGGGGTGTCCCTTGCCCAGCGGCGCTGGTGCAGGCGGCCCGGCCGGGACAGGATCTCCTGCTGGATGACGGCAGGCTCTTTGTGCAGGTGGCCGGAGCCGACGGCGCTGCCCTGCAGTGTACTGTGGTGCGGGGCGGCACCCTGCAAAGCCGCAAAAGCCTTGCAGCGCCGGGGCTGGAGGTGGCCTCCCCCACATTGACGGAGGCAGACCTGCAAAACCTGCAGCTGGCGGAAGCCTGCGGCGTTACCGGGGTGATGCTGCCCTTCGTGCGGGGTGCCGAGGACATCCGCACCCTGCGCCGGGCGCTGGAACAGGCCGGGGCCGGACAGATCCGCATTTTTGCTAAAATCGAGAACCTTGCGGGGGTGCGGACCCTGCCGGAGTTCCTGCCTCTTGTGGATGAAGTGGTCATTGCCCGCGGGGACCTTGGCAACGCCATGCCCCTGTGGGAGCTGCCCCGGTGCCAGAAACAGCTTTCGGCAGTCTGCCGGTCTGCCGGGGTGCCCTTTATGGTGGTGACCCAGATGCTGGACAGTATGTGCAGCCGGGCGGTACCCACCCGCGCCGAGGTCAGCGACATCTACAACGCTGTGGCAGACGGTGCTTCCAGCGTGATGCTCACCGGAGAGACCGCCGCCGGGCAATACCCGGTGGAAGCCATGGAGTATCTTGTGCGCACTGCCCGCACCGCCTTGGAATAACCAAAACGAACCAAAAAATGGATTGTGCCTCTCACAAAACGCCCAATTATCGCAAGGCAAGAAATTAGTGCAACATGAAAACAGCATATTTGCGATATGCAATTCAACGCTGTTGCTGTTGCATTAAAGAGTTGAATTGCTATATTTCAACAACGCTTTCAGATCTTCTTCCGGCGTTGTGATCGGCGCGATGCCATAGTTTTCTACCAGATAGTTAAGGACGTTCGGTGAAATGAATGTCGGCAGCGTGGGGCCAAGACGGATATTCTTAATGCCCAGATACAGCAGCGTCAGCAGAATGCACACGGCCTTCTGCTCGTACCAGGAGAGTACCATGGACAGCGGCAGGTCGTTCACACCGCAGCCGAAAGCATCCGCAAGGGCAACAGCGATCTGGATGGCGCTGTAAGCATCGTTGCACTGTCCGACATCCATCAGACGGGGCAGACCGTCGATGGTGCCAAGGTCAAGGTCGTTGAAGCGGTATTTGCCGCAGGCAAGGGTCAGCACTACGGTATCGGCAGGCGTCTGCTTTACAAACTCTGTGTAGTAGTTGCGGCCGGGGCGTGCGCCGTCACAGCCGGCAACTAGGAAGAAGTGCCGGATCGCGCCGGACTTGACCGCCTCAATGACCTGATCTGCCACGCCAAGCACCGTGCCGCGGGCAAAGCCGGTCATGACCGTGCTGCCGCCGTTGATGCCGGTGAAGGGCTTGTCTTCGGAGTAACCGCCCAGCTCCAAAGCCTTTTCGATGACCGGGGTGAAGTCTTTGTCCTCTCCGATGTGCATCATTTCGGGGTAGGACACCACCGACGTAGTGAACACCCGGTCGGCATAGCTTGCTTTCGGCGGCATCAGACAGTTGGTGGTGAACAGCACCGGCGCGGGAAGCTCCGCAAACTCCTTCTGCTGGTTCTGCCATGCCGTGCCGAAATTGCCCTTGAGATGGGAATACTTTTTCAGTTCAGGATAGCCGTGAGCGGGCAGCATTTCGCCATGGGTATAGATGTTGATGCCTTTGCCCTCAGTCTGCTCCAGCAGCAGCTTCAGGTCGTGGAGGTCATGGCCGGAGACAACAATGAACGGCCCCTTTTCTACGGTCAGCGGAACGGTAACAGGTATGGGCGTTCCGTAGCTTTCGGTGTTGGCCTTATCCAGAAGTGCCATGCACTTGAGGTTTTTCTCGCCAACCTCCATTACGATCGGCAGCAGTTCCTCCATGCCCCAGTCCTCGCCAATGGCGAAGAGTGCCTTGGCAAAAAAGCGATTCACCTCGTCATCGGTATACCCCAAAACCATGGCGTGATGCGCATAAGCTGCCATGCCGCGCACGCCAAACAGAACAAGGGATTTCAGGCTTCGGATATCCTCATCGGCGCTCCAGAGCAGGTTCATGTCGTAGTCACTGGTGCGTCCGCAAGGGGCAGCACAGCTCGAGCAGTCGGGTACCAGCTGTGCTTTTTCGGCGTGTACCCGGCCAATCAGCTCCCGAATCGTTTTTTCGTTGAAGTTCACATTGGTGACCGTGGTGAAAAGTCCCTCGATCATCAGACGCCATGCCTCCGGCGTCGCCTGCATACCGCCGTCCGTGGCTCTGGCCAGCCCAATCAGAGCGCCGGTCAGTTCATCCTGAAGCTGTGCGACATCGGCAGTCTTGCCGCACACCCCCGCTTTTCCGGTACAGCCGGTGCAGGCTGCCGTCTGCTCGCACTGAAAACAAAACATTTTACGTTCCATCTTGAGTTCCTCTCTATTTGCTTAATCCAGAATTTTTCCGTCAATGGAGATGGTGACCACCTGCCACGGAATAAACTTTCCGCTGGTCTGAAGCGCCTTTTTCGCTGCCATCTCCAAGCCGCCGCAGCAGGGCACCTCCATGCGGAGGATGGTCACGCTCTGGATGTCGTTGCTGCGCAGGATCTCGGTGAGCTTTTCGCTGTAATCCACAGCGTCCAGCTTCGGGCAGCCGATGAGGGTCACTTTGCCCCGCATAAATTCCTGATAGAAATTAGCGTAGGCATAGGCCGTGCAGTCCGCTGCGATCAGGAGCTTTGCGCCCTCAAAATAAGGCGCATGGACAGGTGCCAGCTTGATCTGAACCGGCCAGTTGCGCAGGTGGGAGACCGGCTGCACGGGGGCAGAAGCCACACTTTCGGCAGCCTCCGGCTGTTCCAGCATCCGCATCCGGGAGCCGGGGCAGCCGCCCTCGTGGAGGTGCTTCATCTTTTCCTGCAATTCCTTTTTCTTTTTGTTCTCCTGCACCGCCGCCTCGTCGTAAGCCGGGGCTTCCCGCTCTTCAAAGGTGATGGCTCCGGTGGGACAGCCCGGCAGGCAGTCGCCAAAGCCATCACAGAAATTTTCCCGCACCAGCTTTGCCTTGCCGTTGATAATATCAATGGCTCCCTCGTGGCAGGCGGTTGCGCACAGCCCGCAGCCGTTGCATTTTTCTTCGTCAATATGGATGATCTTCCGAATCATATCTATACTCTCCTGTTGTGGGTGTTTTTGCATTTGCAGCCTTATTATAGTATACTAAGGCTATCTTGTCTGTTTGAATTCTAACAAGGAGATCCTTTATGCAAAAATATTTGCCTGTTCTGCGGAGCTGCCCCTTCTTTACCGGGCTTACCGATGATGAGATTCTGTCCATCCTGCACTGCGTCAGTGCGGCGAAAATCACCCGTCCCCGGGGCTCCTATATCTTCCGTGCCGGAGATTCCACAGAGGTCATGGGGCTCATGCTGTCCGGTTCCACCCTTGTGATCCAGGAGGATCTTTGGGGACACCGCAACATCCTGTCCAAGTGCAACACCGGGGACTTTTTCGGGGAGCCTTACGCCGCCACCCCCGGTGCCATCCTGAACATCAGTGTGGTGGCTGAGGAGGATTGCGAGATCCTGCTGCTGAACGTCAAGCGGCTGCTCACCTCCTGCCCCACCGCCTGCGACCATCACCAAAAACTCATCCTCAATCTGGTCAGCGTTCTGGCAAACAAAATACTACTTTTCAACGATAAGATCACCCATGTCAGCAAGCGGACCACCCGGGAAAAGCTGCTGTCCTATCTGTCTGCCGAGTCCATCCGGCAGGCGTCCCTCTCCTTTGACATTCCCTTTGACCGTCAGCAGTTGGCAGATTTTCTCTGCGTGGAGCGAGCCGCCATGTCGGTGGAGCTTTCCAAGCTGCAAAAGGAAGGGTTGCTGGTCACCAAACGGAATCATTTTGAGCTGTTGACTCGTTGATCATTCTATACGCCGCACGCAGGCGGCAAAAGTCGTTCCGGGGGAAAATCCCAGTTTGGCAAACTCCGCTGCCGGACACGCCGTACCGCAGAGCCGCCAAAAACGCAACGTATTTTCTTCTTTGAAATACCAAACGAACATTGCCGGCATATCCAAGATACGTTTTACCCGCCCTGCAATTTCCCTTATAATAGCACCGCAGTCTTGAAACGGCTGCAACATTCCCATATCACAAAGGAGGCTTTCCGGTATGGGACAACGGCAAAGTGAGATCATCAAAAATCACATGGAAGTCTACTGGCACGACTATGCGTCGGCCAGCAAGGGCGTCCCCATTACCGAGGCGGGGCTTGTGGAAAAAGCCTCCGTTATTGGACGCACCGGGCTGATGCTGCTGGAATGCGGCACCGGCGCATGGCGCGTCCGAAGCTCAATGAACACCCTTTCGCGGGAGCTGGGAGTCACAACAACAGCGGACATCGGCCTGTTGTCCATTGAGTTCACCTGCTTTGACGGTGACCAGTGTTATACCCAGTCACTCTGTCTGACAAATACGGGCGTGAATACCTCCCGGCTGAACCGACTGGAGCATTTCGTCAACGACTTCGACCGGAAAGGAAAATTTATGACCGGCGAGGAGCTGCACAGCCACCTCGATGAGATCGAGCGCATCCACGGCTTGTATTCGCCCATCGCACTGGGCTTTGCAGCTGCACTGGCCTGCGGCTGCTTCACCTTTCTGCTTGGCGGCGGCATTGTGGAAATGCTGTGTGCCTTCTGCGGTGCAGGCATCGGCAACTTTGTACGGTGCAAGCTGACAAAGCACCATTTCACCCTGTTTCTGGGCATTACGGCGTCGGTCTGTTCAGCAAGCCTCGTGTATGCCATCCTGCTGAAGCTGGCAGAGGTGCTGTTTGCCGTATCGGCGCAGCACGAGGCGGGGTATATCTGCTCCATGCTCTTCATCATTCCGGGCTTTCCGTTCATTACCAGCGGCATCGACCTTGCCAAGCTGGATATGCGCTCCGGGCTGGAACGTCTGGCCTACGCCGTCCTCATCATTCTGGTGGCAACCATGACGGCTTGGATCATGGCACTGCTGCTGCATTTGCAGCCGGTGCAGTTCCCTGCCCTGAGCCTGACACTCCCGGAAGAGATCGTGTTCCGGCTGCTGGCAAGTTTTGGCGGTGTGTTCGGCTTTTCGCTCATGTTCAACAGTCCCCGGAACCTGGCAGTCTGCGCCGCCCTTATCGGTGCGGTAACGAACACGTTCCGGCTGGAGCTGGTGAGCCTTGCGGGCTTTCCGCCCGCTATTGCAGCGTTTCTGGGCGCACTGCTGTCCGGATTGCTGGCCTCCTGCCTGAAGAGCGCCGTCGGTTATCCCCGCATCTCCGTCACCGTGCCGTCCATCGTTATCATGGTACCGGGACTGTATTTCTACCGTGCCATCTATAATCTGGGCATCCTGTCTCTGATGGACTCCGCCACATGGTTTGCAGATGCCATTCTCATCATCGTGGCACTGCCGTTAGGGCTGATCTTCGCCCGTATTATCACTGACAAGACTTTCCGTTATTGCACCTGATGTGCACATTTCCATTCTCCCATATAAGGCAAAACGCAGCGAATCTTTTAACGGTTCGCTGCGTTTTGTTTTGCTGTGATGCACTTATAAAGGGAGTTCGTTTACAGGGCGTTTACTCGCCGTAAACGATCTTGGTAGCAGTTTCCACATGGCGTTCCAGCCGGTCGGCAAAGTGTTCCAGCGGCAGAAAAACGCCAAGTTCATCGTAGCGGGTTCCGCCGTCCTTGAGCGTATCCTGTCCATAGTAGACCACGGAACGGGGCAGTGCGTGCTGCAGCTTCATCTGGATATCCCAGACGGTGGAGTAGGCCTCCGCTTCCGTTACCTTCTGCTTCACGGTGTCCGGCAGTTCGTAGATCAGCAGCAGCCCCAAATGCTGGTTGTAGTGGTACTCCACCACATCCATCGAGCCTTCGTCGTAGCCGTGATACTTGCAGTAGCCGCTGGCAAGGTACATTTTTACCTTTTCCTGCTTCTGGAACACCCGGATGAACCGGTCGTATACTTTGCTGCTCACGGCAAATTTGTTGTTCGGCAAAAGAACGCCGGCATCATCCGTCAGGATCACCGGGTTCGGCTGACCATCGGCGTTGAATTTGAACGGGATCAGGGCAGCGTTCCGTAGCAGGTCAAACATACTGTGCTGGCAGATCGCCATCAGAAAGGCAGACAGATCCTTGTTCTCGTAGGCATTGAACAGCGCTGCGGCAAACTGCTGTGCACTCACGGTCGGCGCATCCAGTGCGTCTGCCATGTCCAGCGAGTCGTTGAAGGTATCCATCAGGCGTCGGCAGGCTTCTGGATTTTTCAGGATCTCCCCGAACAGTGCCTCTGCCTTTTCTTCTCTTGAAAATATCGTTGCCATCAAAAAGACCCTCTTTCTGTTTATTTCCAACTACTATTATAGATTCATAATGCCCCGCTGTGAAATACTGCTTTCATATTGCTGCTATATGCAGAACACTTTTTACACATTTTCCAAGTGCCCGTATAATGGACACTGCAATCATGAAATTGCACGAGGGAATCGAAAAGTATATAAGTTGGTTTGAACGGAGGCAGTTCCTATGTCTGAGGTCAAAAAGGTCGTGCTGGCATATTCCGGCGGTCTGGACACATCGATTATCATCCCTTGGCTGAAAGAGCACTATAACAACTGCGAAGTCATTGCCGTGTGCGGCAATGTGGGGCAGAAGGGTGAGCTGGAAGGCTTGGAAGAGCGCGCCAAGGCAAGCGGCGCATCCAAGCTGTACATCGAAGACCTGACTGATGAATTTGTGGAGGATTACGTCATCCCCACCATGCAGGCCGGGGCAGATTACGAGGGTTATCTGCTGGGCACCAGCTTTGCCCGCCCCATTTTGGCAAAACGCGTGGTGGAGATTGCCCGCGCCGAGGGTGCGGATGCGGTCTGCCACGGCAGCACCGGCAAAGGCAACGATCAGGTGCGCTTTGAGCTGGCCATCATGCACTTTGCACCCGACCTGAAGATCATCACCCCGTGGCGCGAGTGGGACATCCAGAGCCGCGATGAAGAGATCGACTATGCCGAGGCTCATCACATCCCGCTGAAGATCAGCCGGGAGACCAACTACTCTAAGGACAAGAACCTGTGGCATCTGAGCCACGAGGGTCTTGATCTGGAAGACCCAGGCAACGAGCCTCAGTACGATAAGGCCGGCTTCCTCGAATTGGGTGTCAGTCCCAAGACCGCACCGGACAAGTCCGAGTTTGTGGAGCTGGAATTTGAAAAGGGCGCTCCTGTGGCTCTGAACGGCGAGAAGCTGAAGCCCGCTGCCATCATCGCAAAGCTGAATGAGATCGGCGGCCGCAACGGCATCGGCCTGTACGATGTCGTGGAGAACCGTCTTGTGGGCATGAAGAGCCGCGGCGTCTATGAGACCCCCGGCGGCACCATCCTGTACAAAGCCCACGAAGTGCTGGAAACTCTGACGCTGGACAAGCTCACCGCCCACAAGAAGCGTGAGCTGGCCATCACCTTTGGCGAACTGGTGTATGATGGCCAGTGGTTCAGCCCGCTGCGCAAAGCTCTGAGTGCCTTTGTCACCTCCACACAGGAGCATGTCACCGGCAAGGTGCGTCTGGAACTGTACAAGGGCAACCTCATCAATGCAGGGGTCTGGTCGCCGTTCTCTCTGTATCGTGAAGACATCGCCACCTTTGCCGCAGGCGGCGACTACAAGCAGAGCGATGCCACCGGTTTCATCAGCATCTATGGTCTGCCCACCAAGGTGCAGGCTATCGTAAACAGCGAAAAAGAAGGGGAATGAAGTAGCTTATAGCAGTTTGTGCTTTTATCACAAGTCAAGAAATTAGTGCAACATTTAAACAGCATATTTGCGATATGCAATTCAACGCTGTTGCTGTTGCATTAAAAAGTTGAATTGCTATAATGCACAAGCATCGCTTGTGGTTTACTCTGCGAATCAAAAAGGGAGTTCTGTCGCGGACAAATGTCCGGGCAGAACTCCCTTTGCCTTTAGCGAATATTATGATGGATAAACAAAAACAAACCTCCCGGCTGTCATGTCCAATATTTTTCTCTATCTCCGCCGGTACATCGGCGTAGAGAGATGTTTCATTCCGTCAGCGGTGTGTGTCCCACCAGTTCCTCAATGGAATGCACCAGTCCTGCCATTGCCTTTTCTCCCAACCTTTCTGCTCAAGCCAGCTTGTCTGGTGTTACGTCCAGAATATCGTTGAAATAGTTGTTGGCGATCATCATCACACCCATAGCTGTGATGACCACGATCTCTTCCTCCGTAAAATTCGCTTTCAACTTTTCAAAAAGTTCCTCCGGCACATGCTTGGGATCCGCCGCAATGGCCTGACCATACTCGATCAGGATCTCTTCCTTAGGCGTAAAGGCAAAATGCTCAAAGTCGATGCCATTCTTCTTGAGCAGATTCTGGAAGTAAATGCTACACACAAGGCAACCGTTTTTCTGGGAAATCGCATATTCGTAAAAATCGGCCGCTCGCTTACCGATGAGCCTCTGCAGTTCATCGTCCAATGCATAAGAGCCAGCCTCCGCCGCATTGTGAAGCAGCGTGCGCTTTTCTGCGGTCAGGGCATGACCGTCCGACACATGGTCCGCAATGATTTTCTGGATAGCTTCCGGCGCATGCGCCGGGTCGATCTCGCTGATTCTGGACATTGTAACCCCTTCCTTTCCCGTTGGTGAATGTTTTATCCACAAAATATACCAATTTACATATTATTTAAATATGTTTTTGCTTTGAGCATAAAAATGCTCTATGCCATCCTTCTGAAACATGTTTTTTCTCTGTTTTCTCTTGACGATGCCCCGCTAATGGAGTAGGATGGTGCTGCAAAAATGAATTGCAAAAGAGGAGATTCAAATGCAAATCAGCCTTTTATTGATGCAGCAGATCGCGCAGCTATTTCTGATTCTGCTGATGGGATATGCCGTTGTGAAAACCGGCCTGTTGAAGGCATCGGACAGCAAGGTGCTGTCTGTGGTCTTTGTCTATCTGGTCATGCCCTGTGTTGTTCTGAATGCCTTTCAGATCAAGGATACACCGGAGATTCGCACCGGGCTGCTTTATTCCATGGGCATCGCCGTAGGAATGCACGTTGTATTTCTGCTTCTGAATGCGCTGTTCCGCAAAGCTCTCAAGCTGGACGCCGTGGAGCAGGTCAATATCATTTACAGCAATGCCGCCGCGCTGGTCATTCCCATCGTGCAGGCCCTGCTGGGGGAGGAATATGTTGTCTACTCCTGCGCCTTTGTCATTGTACAGCTGGTACTGCTCTGGACCCATGCAAGCGCCTGCCTGCAGGGGTCTGCCCGGCTGGAATGGCGCAAGCTCCTTACCAATGTCAATCTGATCGCCATTGCAGCCGGTGCTCTGCTATACCTGCTGCACATCTCGCTGCCCGCCCCGATCACCAGCACACTGAGCAGTGTCGGCAATATGATCGGCCCCATGGGAATGCTGCTGGCAGGCATGGCCATTGCGGAAGTGCCCCTGAAAAAGGTTTTCTGCACCCCGCGCAACTATCTGCCGGTATTTCTGCGTCTGCTGGGTGTTCCGCTGGTCATCGTTCTGCTGCTTTGGGCAGTTCACGCATCCCTTTGGAGCCCGGACGGCAAGTCCATCCTGATGACGGTCTACCTTTCTGCCATTACCCCCGCCTGTGCAACGGTCACCTCCATGGCACAGCTCTATGACCGGGATGCTTCTCATTCCAGCGCGATCTATGTCCTGAGCACGCTGCTTTCCATCCTGACCATGCCGCTGATGGTCGGGTCGTTTGAGCTGTTGCTCTGAAATACGAAAAAGGCCGCCCGGCATCGCAGCAGGGCTGCCTTTACAACTACAAGGATGTGTCTCTATGAAACTACTCAAACAATTCATTCAGCAGGAAACGGTCCTCACCGCAGCCGCTGTGCTGGCCGTTGTCTCCGCCTTCTTTGTTCCGCCGGATGCGCAGTATCTCGGCTACATCGACCTGCGCACGCTGGCGATCCTGTTTTCCCTGATGACGGTCATGGCCGGGCTGCGGCGGCAGGGCTTTTTTGATGGACTGGGACGGGCATTGCTGTCCCGCACCCACAGCACCTTTCAGCTGACGCTGGTACTGGTCGGGCTGTGCTTTTTCGGAAGTATGTTCATCACCAACGATGTTTCCCTGCTGACCTTTGTTCCCTTTACGTTCGTGGTTCTGAGCCGTCTGGGAGCGGATGTCCGCCGCGCTCTTCTGATTCCGGTGGTCTGTATGCAGACCATTGCAGCAAACCTTGGCAGTATGCTGACCCCCATCGGCAACCCGCAGAATCTCTATCTTTACGGAAAAAGTGGCATGAGCATCGGGGGATTTGTGCTTCTTATGCTGCCCTACACACTGGTCTCTCTGCTCCTGCTGCTGGCTTGGGCAGCGCTGGTCTGCCGAAAAGCCTCTGCCGCCCTCTCCGTGGACGAGCTTGTTTCTTCCTCTGCATCTCAGGGGGATCAGAAGATCATCCTGCTGTATCTGGTTCTGTTTGCCGTCTGCCTGCTGTCCGTGATCCGGGTGCTGCCCTATGGCATTGCCTTTGCCGCTGTACTCGTCTGCGCCCTTTTTGCAGACCCACGCACCTTGCGGACGGTGGACTATTCCCTGCTTTTGACCTTTGTGGCTTTTTTCATCTTCATTGGCAATCTGGGGCGCATTCCGGCCTTTTCCGGCTGGCTGCAGGAGTTTCTGACCGGCCGGGAAGTTCTGGTGGCGGTTCTTGCTTCGCAGGTCACCAGTAATGTTCCCGCCGCCCTGCTGCTGTCCGGGTTCACGGCAGAGACACAAGCCCTCATCATCGGCACCAATCTGGGAGGTCTTGGCACTCTGATCGCATCCATGGCCAGTCTTATTTCCTACCGGCAGATCGCATGGGAGCTGCCACAGGGGAAGAAGCGGTATTTTGGGCTGTTCACCCTGTCCAACCTGATCTTCCTTGCGATCCTGCTGGGCGTGTGGTTTTTGCTCCGCTGAGCGTGGCCGATACCGTAAATTTCTTCCTCTGTTATCGACTTGACAAGCATCGCACACTCCTCCTAATTTATTTTCTTTTTGTACCCGCAGTCGCAGTAGGGTCCGCCGGAGGCAAGGGTGTACTGCCGCACAAAATTTGTCACGCCGCCCGCTTCGCTTATGGTGTAGTCCAGACGGCACAGGGCGGGGGTCAGGTCGTACAGCCCCAGCTTCTTCATCAGCACCCACATTCCAAAGGGCATTCCGGCATATTTCATTGTCTGTCTCCAAATCCGATCTTCACGATCTGCATTTTCATCCCGTTGTCCCCGACCTTGGCGAGAAACCGGAAAAAGCCGCTGACGGAAGGGTCTTTCAGGTCGCTGTAACCTAACATATAGCCCCGACTGGATACTCGCAAACGGTTGTCCCATGGGGAAAGCTCGCTTTTCGCATCCGAAACCGCGAAATATGCTCCCACATCCTTGATTTTCGCCGTCCTGAGCCACGTTTTGGCGATCATCTTTACCGCCGTACGGTTGGCAGCATCAAAGACCAGCACTCCGCCGGGGAAAGCGTCCGCCATCCCCTGCACCAGTTCCCGAACCTGCTCCGTCAGGAAGTAATAGAACACCCCGGAGGCAAAAAACACCGCCCCGCCGGTGGCATCGATACGGTCAAACCATGCGGGGTCTTTCAGGTCGCAGGGGATGTTTTGCTCCCGCTCCCCGGCGGGCAGCAGCTGCTGCCGCAAGGCAATCACACCCGGGAAGTCCAGATTGTAAATTTTACAGCTGCCGTTGTCGCAGCATCTTCCAGTGCTGTCCAGCCCGCAGCCCAGGTTGACTACCGCCGCACAGGGGTGGTTTTTCAGGTACGCCTGCACCTCAAAGGCAAGGTCATTCTGCCGCATGGCGACCTCCAGCGCACCGAACCGCTGCATCAGGCTGCGGGAATTTTTCTCTGCCTGCGAAAAATCGTAGTCGATCTGGTCGATCAGATGCACCGCCGTCTCGTCCCGGTAAAGGTTCTGATACAGCTCTGTGCACAGCTTCCGGGAATACAGTGGGAGAATCAGCGTCTCCTGCACGGTGTTTTTCTCGATTTTGTATTTCATAAGCACCTTCCTATTCCGCTTTCCGGCAGACAAAACACGCCATGCTCTTCACGGTTCCCAGTGTTACAGCCGCGTACCGTTTTTCCAACCGTTTCTTCAAGCTGAAGGCCGTCTCGTAGGGCGGTGTGAAGAACCCCGTCTTTTCATAAATGTGCCGGACAAACCAGTCCGTCCGCTTCTGCTCCCCCTTCACATAGAAGCAGCCGCAGAAGATTCCGCCGGGTTTCAGCACCCGATAGGCCTCCCGATAAGCGGCTTCTTTATCCGGGAACGCGTGAAAGCCGTTCAGCGACAAAACAATGTCAAATGCACCGTCCGCATATGGAAGTGCGCCCACATCCCCCTGCTGAAAGGTCACATTCTTCAGGTGCAGGCGGTCTGCCTTTTCCTGCGCCTGTCCCATCATATCTGCCGAGTAATCCAGACAGGTGATGTCCGCTTTTGGCAGCGTCCTGTAAAGCGGCATGGTCAGAATTCCGGTGCCCACCGGCACCTCCAGCAGCTTGCCGGAAAAATGCTCCGGGATGCCGGACAGTGCCTTTTCTAGATAGGCATCGTTTTCCGCCTTGTTCATGTCCCACACCAGACGGCACACCGCTTTCCCGCTCAGAGTGGAGCAGGTGATCATACCATCATAAAAATTGTTGCCGCATGTCAGCCGATAGGCACCGCGGATTGCTTCTTTTCGTTCCATGCTCCGTCCTCCTTACGCTATTTCACCGCTTTTGCGCCGTAACGCAAAGCCAGCCCTTTTTATTTTTGTGACTTTGGATCTGACAAAATCCTGCTTTTTCCAGATACTCTTTCAGTGCAGTATCCGTATAGATGGTCATGCCATCGATGATCTGCGTCCATTTGTCGTCTTTTGTCGTTTCGCCGTTTGCTTCATTGCAGATGAAAAAGACTCCGCCGGGCTTCAGCACCCGATAGATCTCTCTGAAATTCTGTGCAAGCTCCGGCCAGAAGTAGACTGTTTCAAAGGCGGTCACCACATCAAACTGCTCCGCTTCAAACGGCAGTTCTGCCACACTTGCCTGTTGCACGGTACACCGTCCTGCCGCAACGGCTCTGGCATTGACCTTTCGCGCTTTTTCCACGCTGACGGCTGAGTAGTCGATGCCCTGCACCTCGCCGTTGGGGCACAGTTTCAACAGTGTTTTAATGTTCGCTCCACCGCCGCAGCCGCAGTCCAGCACTATGGCATCCGGGGCAGGCTGTAAAAAACTCAGCCCCCATTCTGCCATTGCGCTGTGTCCAAAGTTCATCATAGCAACCATGATCTTCCCGCCAAGGCCTACGGGCTTTCGGGTGTTTTCAAAAAAGGACATAACGCCACCCTCTTTCTATTTACCGTTCACAATGCAATACTTTTTACCAGATGCGCCCACTGCTCCGGGTGACAGGCCAGCAATTCCTCGTGCCACAAGTTAGGTAAAGCTAACTTTCAGTCTTATAAAAAGCCGCTTCTCAGCGGTCCTTCTGCCAAAATAATACGCCCTGCTGTTGCCTCTGTCAAGAAGTTCAGGCATTTTCGGAGATTCCGAAAGAGATTTCGCTTTCGGGAACCCCCAACCGTCACCCCAGTGCCACATCCAGCACCATCATCACACTGAAGCCCACCGCAAAAAACACCGTGCCGACGTTGGAGTGCTGCCCCTGCGACATTTCCGGGATCAGTTCCTCCACCACAACATACAACATGGCTCCGGCAGCAAAGCTGAGCAGATAGGGCAAAGCAGGCACCACGATGCCTGCCGCCAGAATCGTCAGCACTGCCCCGATGGGCTCTACGATGCCGGACAGTACGCCGCCCCAGAACGCCCGGCCTTTTTTCATTCCTTCCGCCCGCAGTGGCATGGAGATAATGGCACCCTCCGGGAAGTTCTGGATGGCAATGCCAAGGGAAAGTGCCAGCGCCCCAGCAGCGGTGATCTGAGCCGTTCCGGCAAGGTATCCGGCATAGACTACGCCCACTGCCATACCCTCCGGGATGTTGTGCAGCGTTACCGCCAGAACCATCATGGTGGTGCGCTGGAGCTGGCTTTTTGGCCCTTCGGCCTGCAAACTGTTCTGGTGCAGATGGGGGATGAGATGGTCCAACAGCAGCAAAAACAGGATACCCAGCCAGAAACCCACCGCCGCCGGGAAAAACGCCAGCCTGCCCAGATCTGCGGCCTGCTCCATAGCCGGAATCAGCAAGCTCCATACCGATGCCGCCACCATCACTCCGGCGGCAAAGCCGGTGAGGGCGCGCTGGATACCGTCACGCAGAGAGTTTTTCAAAAAGAACACACAGCCTGCCCCAAGGCTTGTGCCCAGAAACGGGATCAAAATTCCCCAGAATGCGTCTTGTATCATGTAGTACCTCCTTGCGGTTAGATTCGGCTAACCATACAGGCAGTATACTGCGCTCCGGCAAAAAGGTCAAGGGCTTTGCGGTATAGAGGATGCAGATCGTTTCCTGCATCGAAAAATTCACCTCTGCAAACTTGCCGGTTTCTACTTGACAACGCCCGATGGGAGTGCTATTTTTACTTCGTGAATTTGTTTTGCCTAACCATCTGAGGGGTTTTTCCCCTGCATTTTTTGCGCCAATTGTTAGGTAGGGCTAACTGTTTTTTCAAAACTGAGACAGAGGTGTGTTATCATGAGATTGAAAAAAGTATTTGCAGGTGCACTTGCGGCCGCTATGCTGGTATGCGCCGTGGCAGTCCCGGCCTTCGCTGCGGAAGAGGTAGAACAGGAAAACTGCCTGACCTCCAGCTATGTCCAGATGAACATCCCCTACGCCGACTTCTACAAGGCTGCCGGTGTGGACAACGCATCTGAGATTGACGCTGTGACCAGCGCCACCAAGAACAAGACCCGTGCGGGCAACCTTGCCGCCGGTTCCTACCACGTCAACGCAGACGGCACCGACATCACCGGCGTTTCCTTCCCGGTCAAGGTGCTGACCCCGTGGGCGCTGAAGAATGCAAAGCAGGTCACCGATGCCGACAGCTACGACATTACCGTTACCCTGAAGGACAAGGAATCCACCACCACCTACACCGGCGCAGATGCCTTGTTTGAGAACGAGAGCTACGCTTACTACAAGCTCAGCGAGACCCCTGCCTACTACATCACCGCATGGTATAACCTGCTGCGCGGCAAGTGGGAGTTTGGCAAGGTCCACGCCACCGAGACCACCGTAGAGGGCACCACTGTGAAGCTGAATACCAACGGTCACCGCGCCACCTACGAGATGAAAATCTCCGGTTTTGATCTGGACTACAAGGCCAACAAGGTCTACGGCGTAGTTCTGACCACCGCCGATGGCAGTGAGTACGGCCTGCAACATTTGGCCAACATCTGGCATGGTACCAAGCTGGGCTTCAATGCCGATGATCCTTACTTTGCATCCATCATCGGCAAGACGATTACTCAGATCACCTTCTACACCGCCGACGGCGTGTATGTCCTGCCGGTCAGCGTGGCGCTGTGAATACACGGGAAACTGCCTAATTTATTGTAAAATATAACACAAAAGGGTCCATCCAACAGCAATACTGCGGGATGGACCCTTTTTATTCGCCTTCCGGCTCCTTGCAGACATCCACCCAGCCCTCGGCTCCGGCGGCTGCTTCCAGCTCCTGTAAGGTCAGCTTGACGGCGGTGTGACCATTGCCCGCTGCAAGGACATTTTCCCGCTTCTCCGCTCTTATTCGGTAATGGCCCAGACCCGTGCAGGCAGACCGGTTGCACCTTCGATGCGGGGGTAAGAAACGATAACCACTGCACCGGCCGGCTGAACTTTATCCAGATTTGCAAGCACCTCCACCTGCAGCTTGTCGTTGTCCAGAACATAGCGCTCACAGGCAAGGTCGCCTTTTTCCTCCGCCACCGCAGAGGAATCGGTATCCAGCGTTTCGTGGCCGTTGGCGGCGGCGTTGCGCACCTTGTAGATATACTCCAATGCTTCCAATGACCAGCCGGGGGCGTTTTCTTTGCCCTCTGCATCGATGCCGGACAGCGCATCCATATCCGGCCACTTCTTGTACCAGTCGCTGCGCAGAGCCACCAGCGCACCATCCGGGATAGGACCGTACTTTGCCTCATAGGTCTTGATGTCCTCCACCGTCACAGCGTAGCGAGGGTCTTTCTTGGCCTGCTGGGAAATATCGATGACCACCAGTGGGAAGATCAGGTCGTTCACATCGTACTTTTCGGACAATGCTTTGCCCTTGATGAAGTGACCCGGGAAGTCGATATGGGTACCGAACTGTCCGGGGAATTTGAAGGTCTGGATCAGGCATTCCAGTTCCGGCTTGCCCCAGTCCCACACGGTCTTTGCCAGCTCCACAGAACCTTCCGGGATGCCGGACCAGTAGGGGCTTTCGTTGTTCAGCGAGTGAGAAAGCTCCACCCAGCGATATTTTTTAGCATTCTTCAGTGCGTTCCACAGTTTATAATCAGCCATTGTCGGTTCTCCTTTTATTGTGACGATGTGTGTTCGGGCACTTCTCCCAGACAACGGCATCTTCCTGTTTTTTCTCAGTCTGTCTACCGGGAATTTGTCTGGGAGCAGCGCATTCGCCCGGGCAGCCTGTGCCGGGCATCTGCTGTATGTTTCATCTGTCTGCGCTCCCTTCCTTGTGTTGGGGATAGTATAAACCCATTTTCTTACAATGTCAATAGGTTTATTCTATCAAAGACTTCCCCGGCAAACGACGGTCAGCAAACCGTTCGCCCTCGCAATAATGTTCCGTCATCCCCTTTCCCTTTTATCGCAGCTCTTCCAGCAGGGCGGTGCAGCCCTCCAGCACATCCTGCCATGTGGCTTCAAAATCCCCGGTGTACCACGGGTCTGCCACATCGCCGGGGCGAAAGGTATTCAGCAAAGACCGTTTACGCTATATCATTTTTTGAGTAATTCCAATGCCCTGTCCATTGGTACGCAGTCTGCATATCGTTCAGGCCAGAGAAATTCATTATAGTAATGGTAAGCCTGTTCCCTAGTCATGTACTCATTGTCCTGCGTAGAATTTGCATAGGCAGGAACAATCATGTGTAAGCCATGCTCAAAACCAGCCTCTACCGTGGCATTGATACAGAAATCAGTCATAATGCCACAAATCATCACGTCTTTTTCTTCCTTTGCAGTCAGATACTCAAGCAGACCACTCTCTTTTTTGAACGCACTGCATACGGACTTGATAAACCGTTTTTCATCAGGCATCGGTTGAAACTCGGAATAAACCTCAAACTCATCATCCCCGATAGAGAATCCGGTATCAGGTCCATCATCATGCTGTACATAAATAACTTCTATGCCTTGTTCTCGAGCTGCTCCAATCAGCTTTTTGATATTACCAACAAACTTTCTGAACTCATATAAGCGTTCATCCACGATACCATTCTGTGCATCTACAACCAATAAAACCATGAATAATCCTCTCCTTTTTGAGCTTTTTGCTTTGATTCAAATAAACTAAATTCGTATATTATAATAGAGCGTAACTTCTGCTTCATACACCGATTCTGTATGAGAATCAAATAGCACCCATTCCACTAAATCAAACTGCCCCGGATTCTCCTGCAGAAATCTGGCAACTGTACGTACCGCAATCTTTGCTGCAAGCTCCACCGGAAAACTATATACTCCTGTTACTCTCCCAGCACCTCGCCCAGTGCCAGAACAGCGTTGCGGACGCACTCCGGGCACGGGCACAGCGGTGCGCCGTTCTCTATCCCCTTCAGATCTTTGCAGATGGTAGCACCGCACTTTTCCTGAAAGTTTTGCAGCAGCTCCTTGGAAATGCGGGGTGTGCCCTTGCCGTCGGTGACGATGCCCGCCACCATCACAGCGCCGATCAGTGCGCCGCAGGTGCTCTCCATGCAGCCCATGCCGGCGGCATAGCCTGCGCCCAGCTTCATCAGGGTGTCGGCATCCACCGGCAGCTTGTCCTCAAATGCCTTCAGCACCGCCTGTGCACAGTTGCACTGTCCAGTAGCTTTCCATGCGGCAGCCTGTGCCGCCCGTTCTTCGATGTTCATTTTACAGTCCTCTTTCTTTGATGAATCGTAGTTTATTCGACATTATCATAAAATTCCTGTAACACTGTTGCCAATTCCTCCGGAGCTTCTATGTTTGCTTCATGACCTGCTTTCAGAAGTTCATGGAAGTGGGAATCGCTCAAATAACTGGCAAGTTCCTTTGAGGCTTTTTTATTTGCGTTGTCCTTTTCCCCACAAACGATCAATGCCGGACAGGACACCTTACATAATGAATCCCTGAAATCCAATTCTGCCATCGTGCCGCACAAACTGATCACATCGGCTTTTTTGAGGCCAAATTGCTTGAACATTGTATTCGGCATAAAGCGAAACAGCATATTCTGGAACTTCAATAGCTTTTCAGGCATTTTATATTGTGCTGCAATTAGCACCAGTGCCTTTACTTTATTCGGATGGTCTATCGCATAATTAAGTGCCAGAACAGCACCCAAGGAAAGCCCGCACAAGACGATTTCGTCATTTTCCTTTTTGCACTCTTCTGAGAATGCAGTATACAGCTCCCTATAGGTGGCCGCTTTTCCTTCCAGCATCTCTGCCAGACTCAAGCTGACGCTGCTACCCGAGACCTTCGTTTCTTTTATCACTCTATCCCAACTGTCTGGTTTTTGTCCTAATCCATGTAAGTATAAATACTTCATCTGCTTTTTACCATCATCGTTTTTCCTTTATACGTCCCGCTTCTTTTCCAGTGCTTCAAAGTGATACCGGGGCTTGCCTTTGCTCTTTTTGCCGTACTCGATGGCCTCTTTGGGGCAGTAGCAGATGCACGCCATGCAGTGGGTGCAGTTTTTGCCCCAGACCGGCTTGCCGTTTTCCAGACGGATGTTGTTCAGAGGGCACAACTCCACGCACTTACCGCAGCCGATGCAGGCATCCGTTGCCCGGAAGGCATCGGCTTTTACAAAAAAGCGATAGAACACCGGGTTCACCGGGCCGCTCATAAGGCGGTCGTAGAGGGTCTCTCTCGGCGGAGGAAACTCCTGCCCGGCCTTGAGCTGCGCCAGCACCTTCTGAAGCGCAGGCTCTGCCTGCTCCACGATGCTCCGTGCCTGCTCCTTCCGGGGCGCATTGAACATGGCAATGTAGTTTTCCGGCATGATGATCTGGGCTGTGCCCATATACTGCAGCTGCTTTTGCGCCGCAAGCTGCCGGTTATAGCCTGCCGCATTGCCAATTTCGCTGCCGCAGTCCATCACAAACCAGATGCGCTCTGCCCCGGTCAGCGCGGTCTTGCCCAGCCACTCCGACACCACCCGGGGGATGCGCCATGCGTAGGTAGGCGTGACCAGCACCACATCCCGGCCAGTCTGCACCGGGGCGGTATCCCCTGCCTTGATGCAGGCGTTCAGGTCGTAAAGCGGCATCTCCAGCCCTTCGGCAATGCGCCGCGCCAGATACCGGCTGTTGCCGGTTCCCGTAAAATAAAGTACCATGGCTGCTCCCTCATTTTGTGTTATTCAGATGCCTGTCTGCTCGGCAAACCGGAATTTGTTACTCTAATTCCGTGCGAAGGGTGAATTCATCTGGAAGATCGTAAATCGCTTTTTTCAGGAAAAGCGGATAAAAATATTCATCTTTCAATCTATCAAACTCCAGCCATTCAAAAGTATGGATATGCTTTCCTTCTGTCAAAGTAAAGACGTTTCCTCTTTCCAGTAGAGTTGTCTCTGAAATATCCACCAGAAAATAAATACACAGTTCATGATAATGTAAATTATCCACATCTTCGGTAAAAAAAGCCTGATTGAGCCATAATGGACGTGTAATCTTTGGAGTTACACCAAGTTCTTCCTGAACTTCCCGAACCACTGCTTGCTCAGCAGTTTCACCCATCTTAACTCTTCCACCCGGAAGATAAAAATAGGGTGAGCGTTCATCGTGCATCGCTAAAATTTTATTTTCCGCGATTATCATGGCACATACTCTATAATTAAATTTTTGATTTTCACAATTATAGGAAATATCCATTGCATTGCCTCCTCTAAATTCTAATTTTCCAATTTAACAAATTCCGAGTTGTCGCTCTCTGTATACCATGGTTTTCGCACGCAAAAGACCCGCGGCAAGGTGCGTGCTTACACCTCACCCGCAAACTTCATGCCCCAGTTCATGCGGATGTCGTACATCAGGCGGGTCAGGGCAAGGCTGTCCTGCGGGGTGTAGCGGTCGCTGCCGGTATGCCCCAGCTTGACGCAGCGGCTTGCTTCCCGGATCTCATACTCAAAGCCGTTGATGTCCACCGGGCAGCGGATGACCTCCGGCTCTTTGCTCTCCACTTCCAGCGTCATGGTCTCGGCGTGCTGGAAATCCGGCAGGAAAATACTGCCCTTGGTGCCAACGATACGGGCGTTGCGCTCCAGCTCCTGCCCGATGGTCTGGACCGACTCCGCCTTGCATCCGCCGGGGTAGGTCAGCACAAGGCGGCTGTAATCGTCGGTGCCGTACTCGTTGATGTGCACCTCTTTGGTCTCCACCTTCTCCGGGTCCTGTCCGGTGAGGATGCGCAGAAGACCCAGATTGTAGATGCCGATATCCAGCAGCGCACCGCCGCCCAGACCGGAATCAAACTTGCGGTCCTTCCGGGCACCGGAGGCAACAAAGCCGTACTGACAGGTGATCTGCTTCAGTTCCCCGATAGTGCCAGCCGCAAGGATCTCGCGCAGGCGGTCGTACAGCGGCAGCAGCCAGATCCAGAACGCCTCCATGAGAAAGAGGTGCTTTTCCTTTGCCAGACGGTACAGCTCCCGTGCCTGCTCCGGGCTGATGGTAAAGGGCTTTTCGCACAAAACGTGCTTGCCCTGCTCCAAGCAGAGCTTGCAGTTTTCGTAATGCAGGGTGTTGGGGGTGGCAACATAGATGGCCTCCACCTCCGGGTCGGCGGCAAGGGCTTCGTAAGAGTCATAGCAGCGGGGGATGCCGTACTGCTGCGCAAACGCCTGAGCGCTTTCCAGATGCCGTGACCCCACGGCAACAAGCTGCTCCCCCTCTGCGCCCATCTGTTCCACCGTAGATGCAAACTTTTTGGCAATGGTGCCGGTCGCTAAAATTCCCCACTTCATAACGGTACCTCCCGATTTATCACTTTGAACTCAGTATACCATGGTTTTCCCCTGCGGAAAAGATAGTGAAAAACAAAAATGCCCCCGGAGGGCTTGTTCCAACTCTCCGGGGACAGATTCTATGCACCGGTATCTTTCATCTTGTTCCAAACATTCTCATCCATTATAATAGAGATACGACCGCCAAATTCTTTCGCATCAAATCGCATGGTTCTGTCCTCTCCTTTGCGCCGGACACGCAAACAGGCCGAGACTCCTTTTTCAGGTCCCGGCCTGTTCTTCAGCTTGAAAATTTTCCGTATGCAAACTCCGGCCTGACAAGGTCAAATTCCTGCTTTGAGAGCCATTCTCCTACCACCTTGTTGGGTGCCTGACTGTCCATGTTGACCCAGCCAAGTTCCTGCTTGCGTACCGCCACAAGGTCGTATTTTGTCTTGCGTTTCGGGTTGTCTGACACTTCCAGACGCACCGCCGCACCGGGCAGCAGCAGTTCCCTGCACCGTCCGGTGTTTTTGACATGGACGGTTTCCACTGTGCCGTTCACATCTACATGGGCAATAAAACGGTTGGGGCGGTCAAGAAAAATGCCGTCCACGATTTCTCTGTATTTCAATGTTTACTCCATTTTCATTTTTGTCTGATACGCCTGCGCCAGAACCATTGGCTGCACGCCAAAACAGGCTCCTGCAAGCGTCAACCACTGGCAGGAGCCCGTTTATTTCTTACAGCTTCGTCATCCACAGACCATGCAGGTTGCAGTAAGCGTAGACCGCCACCGGCTTTTCGCTGCCCAACTCAAACACCGCCTTGGGTGCCTGACCGGGGGCGAGGTAGCGGAGCTGTCCGCCGTTTTCGGTCTCCACAAAGAGCCACTGGATGTGGTGCACATCCACCATGGGGTGCTCCACTGCACCCACCGTAACCGTGAGGGTGCTGCCGGAAAGCTCTGCCACCGGCAGATGCTTTTCGCCGCTGGCTTCCACCGTGTTGGGGAGCAGCTCCTTCATCTTTTCGCCGCAGCAGACCAGCGGGACGCCTGCGTTGTGGATGGTGGTGATCAGGTTGCCACAGTGCTCACAGATATAAAACTTTGCCTTCATATTCAAATCCTCCATCGGAATGTTGTTGGTGTTTTCTATGGCTATATGATAACATTTCCTAGTTAGATTTTCTGTGACCGGGTCACGCAAGACTGCCTTGTGCTAGAGGGATACTCTCAGCTTCCCATGGCAATAAGCACCAGCACGACCACCACCACCGCCGGACGAGCCGCCGAAGTTGCGGTTGAAGGCCGTCATGTACTGGGCATAGCCCGTGTCACCGGCACGGTAAGGGCGAATACCCGCAGGGAACGACAAAGCAGCCATTGCATGAGCCAGCTTCACTCTTGGCGTGAGCCGGATGAAAAACTAGAAGGGTCGTTTTTCTTGACTTCGACCCGGCAGAAGAGTATACTCCGTGGCAGTGAAATATTCGGCTATGACGAGAAAGAGTACCCGGAAAGAATGCTGCAGAGAGCTGCCGGATGCTGCAAGGCAGTGCAGGGCGTCCGTGGGAAGATCCTCTCCGAGCTTTCCGGCTGAATGGACGGTGTATGCGCCCCAGTAAGCGGGAACGGCAGGCCCCCGTTATCACGGGCCGCGCATTGTTGGATGCGCACTGAGGGGCCGGGCTTTGCACCGGCAATAAGAGTGGTACCGCAGAGGAATTTATACGCCTTTGTCTCTTACGAACCGTAAGGGACAAAGGCGTTTTTGTTTGCGGGAAAGCCATTTTCCGGATGTTTCATTGCCTTTGCATCCGCAAAAATAAGTGTTCAGAAAAGGAGTATTATCATGAAAACATTGGAAAAAGTAAGCGACTTTGTGGGCAAGTACATGGCCGCCATCGTCATTGTGGTGGCGGCGCTGGCTCTGCTGTTCCCCGGCACCTTCAGTGTGGTAAAGACCGCATGGGTCAACACCCTGCTGGGCATCGTCATGTTCGGCATGGGTCTCACCCTGAAGCCGGAGGACTTCAAGGTAGTGTTCAGCCGCCCGAAAGACGTGATCATCGGCTGCATTGCCCAGTTCACCCTGATGCCCTTTTTGGCATGGGCGCTGACGCAGCTGTTCCACCTGCCTACCGAGCTGGCTATCGGCGTCATCCTTGTGGGTACCTGCCCCGGCGGCACCTCCTCTAACGTGATGACCTACCTTTCCAAGGGCGACGTTGCACTGTCCGTCGGCATGACCGCAGTTTCCACCGTGCTGGCGCCCTTCCTCACCCCGCTGCTCACCCTGCTGTATGCCGGCCAGCGCGTGAATGTGAACCCTGTAAATATGTTCCTGTCCATCGTCAAGGTGGTGCTGGTGCCCATCGCACTGGGCTTTGTGGTCAACCACTTCTTCCATGCCTTCACCCAAAATGCCGTCCGTGTGCTGCCGCTGGTCTCCACCACCGCCATCGTGCTCATCATCTGCGCTGTTGTGTCCGCAAACTCCGCCAAGATCATGACCAGCGGCCTGCTGATCCTTGCCGTGGTCATCCTGCACAACCTGCTGGGCTACCTCACCGGCTTTGGCGTGGGTAAGCTGCTGAAGCTGGATTCCACCAAGTGCCGTGCAATTTCCATCGAGGTCGGAATGCAGAACTCCGGTCTGGCCACCTCTCTGGCTGCCGCCCACTTTGCACAGTATCCGCTAGCAACCATCCCCGGCGCTGTGTTCTCTGTGTGGCATAACATTTCCGGTGCCGTCCTCGCCAACTTCTTTGCCCGCACCGCCGAGAAGAAGGACTGAGTTACTACATACCATAAGGGGCTGCTGCACAAGGTCTGTTCCCTGTGCAGCAGCCCTTTTTTCAGTACAAAATTCTGGAGACGTGATGTTCCTGCTTGCCCAGATATGGTTTGCGCCCCAGCCAATGCCGGTATCTTCGATCACCGTCGCACGGCTGGCGTCGATCTCGCCGCTCTGGACTTTTGGCCCAGATAGCACGTACATTTTATCTGTGATTCAGACAACAAAAAAGAGTGGCAGCATTTCAAGCTGAAACGCTGTCACTCTGTAGGAACTGCGTAATGACTGACGATTATCCTTCTACTTTGACCGTAGCACGATCGCTCTTTGCGTTTCCATCCGCATCCAGCGTGATGTGCACAAAATGTTCCGGCTCATCATAATCCTTCGTCTCGCCGTCATCGGTATAGTATTCATAGGATGCACCATCGGGAGCATAGGCAAGCAGACGCAGATCTGCAAAATCCACATCGGCAACGCTCTGGATCTTTTTGCCCTCCTTGGCAAGGGGCAGAAGGTGTCCCTTGCGCATAAAGAACACCACTTCATCCAGCTCCACCGGAATGTAATGATGGCCTGCTGGCAGCACGCTGGTTTCGATGCGGTTGCTTTCGCTGCACTTTACCCGCACCTGCAGCATCTCCTCCGGCAGATAAACATACCGACCTCGGGCATTTTGCTCATATACCGGGGCGATCAACAGGCTTTCACCGATCATCACCTCATCCTCCACCCGACGGGCAAAGTCGTCCTCCGGGAAGGCGAACGCCAACGGCATACAGTACATGCCGTCGTGCAGGGCAGCTTTCATGTACTCGCTGTAAATGTAGGGCAGCAGCAGGTAGCGCAGCTGTAAAATACCGGCAAAGGCTGCCTTGTTCTTAAAGCGGTAGGGTTCCTGCCGGCGGGTGTCCTTGGCAGAGTGGTTCCGCAGCAGCGGAGAGAAGATGCCCATGCCGTACCAGCGCAGCACCAGATCCTCCGTGGTATTGCTGCCAAAGCCGCCAATGTCGGGGCCTTCGTACAGGAAGCCGCACATATTCAGGGAGGGCATCATGCGCAGCGCAAGCAGAATATGGCTCCACCAAGAATGGTTGTCGCCGGTCCAGATGCCGCCATACCGGTGCATCCCGATGCAGGCAGAACGGGAGTACATCAAAATGCGCTTGTCCGGCTCCAGCCGCTCGAAAGCCTCGCCTGCGGCACGGGTCATGTTATAACCAAAAAGATTATGTACCTTGTCGTGCCGCATACGCCCCTGTTTGGTGTTGTGGTAGAACATCTTATAATCGTTTTCGTTGTTGGAAAGCTCTGCCACCATGCCGGTAAAAGCAGCAAAGCTGGAAATATCCAGGTTTTGCTTGTCGTATTCCCCAATTTTAGCAAAGGTCTTTTTCAGTCTTTCCTCTGCGTAGAAGATAGCAGGCTCGTTCATATCATTCCAGAAGCCCTCGATCCCCTGATCCAGCAGAACTTTATATTGACTGCCAAACCAAGCACGGGCTTCCGGGTTGAGCATATCGGGGAAGTGTACCCGTCCCGGCCACACACCGGCTACAAAGGGGGTGCCATCCTGATTCGTGCAGAAGTAGCCGTTTTTCACGCCCTCCTCGTACACATCATATCCCTCTTCGACCTTGACTCCTGCATCGATGATGGGGACAAGATGGATGCCCTGCGCTTTCATCTCGGCGGCAAAGTCTGCAAAATGCGGGAAGCGCTGCGCATCCACCGTAAAGTCCTTGTAACGCTCCATGTAATCAATATCCAGAACCACAGCGTCCAGCGGCATATGATTGGCACGGTAATTTGCCACCACCTCGCGGACCTCGTCCTCGTTCATGTAGCTCCAGCGGCTCTGGGCGTTGCCAAAAGCCCATTTGGGCGGAATATAACTGCGCCCCACCAACTGGCGGAACTGGTGCACAATATCGGTCAGGCTCTCGCCCTCAATGATGTAGAGATCGTAATTTTCCTCAGCCACCGTGATGCGTAAGGTATCCATGTCGGTATAGCCGCAGTCAAAGGTGACCTTGCCCGGGTAGTCGATAAAAAAGCCAAATGTATCCTTGCCGGACACGATCACAAAATTATAAGCACCGTACAGCGAGGATTTGCCCTCGGTATGGTTGCCGTCATCGGAGCATTTGCTTTCGTACACCCACCCGCGCTTGTTGATACCACGGACGTTTTCGCCAAGACCATACAGAACATCCTGCGGTTCCATGGCATAGGAGAAACCATCCGGCTCCTTGGTCAGATAGGGTATCGTTTCCATCATGGGCAAAAAGGAACCCACTACACTTTCGGTATCAAACGGTTGACCGTATCGCTTTTTGTAGATCATAGCAAAACACCTCTCCTTTGTTTTTTGAATCGTCACAGTGTAAAACGTACCAACGTATTTTTGATGGACAATTAAGGAACTCTGACGTTGGCTGGAGCAATTGGGGCTTCAGCCTTATTTTCAACCCAATAGCTGCGGTTGTGCAGCTATTTCAATACAAGATCCTTGAAACGTGATGTTCCTGTTTGCCCAGATATCACGCGCCTTTCTGCAATGCACAGATCACAGCCACTGTTTCAGCACATCGTTCAGCTTATTCAAATCAAGCGGTTTGGCGATATGCTCGTTCATGCCGGTGTTCTTTGCCAGTTGCACGTCCTCGGCAAAGGCATTTGCCGTCATGGCAATGATGGGCACTTTGCCCCGGCTGCCGGCAAGGGCACGGATCGCAGCAGTGGCTTCGTAACCATTCATGATGGGCATCTGGATGTCCATAAAAATGAGATCGTACCACTTTTCTGGCGCTTCCATCACCTTTTCGACTGCAATCTTTCCGTTTTCGGCGCTGTCGATGGTCACGCCCGTCATGCCTATGATCTCGGTTGCGATCTCACGGTTCAGCTCGTTATCCTCCACGAGAAGGATCCGCTTACCCGCATAGTTTTCCTTCGCAAAGTCTTCCAGATAGTTCCGGGCGTTTTCCTCCTTCTTCCCGGATGTAAACTGCCGCAGAGTTGCCGTCAGACGGGAACGGAACAGCGGTTTTGCCATAAACGCATTCACGCCCGCTGCTCTGGCTTCTTCTTCGATCTCGCTGAAATCAAAGGAAGTCAGGATGATGATCGTGACATCTTCTCCTACCCGTTCCCGGATTTTTCTGGCGGTTGCAATACCGTCCATTTCCGGCATCTTCCAGTCCAGGATCACCGCAAAATAGTCACGGTTGGTCTCATGACGCGCATAGCAGCGCTCCACAGCTTCCTTACCGGTCAGGACCCATTCGCCCGCTATGCCGATCTCCTGAAGGGTCGCAACGGTGCTTTCGCAGCAGGTCTTGTCATCGTCCACGACCAGTACCGGCAGATCGAGCAGTTCTTTTTCCTGTTCCTTCTCGTTCTTCTGAAGCTTCAGATAGACCGTGACCGTGATCTTCGTTCCCTTGTTGGGAGCGCTTTCGACCTGAATGTCACCATTCATCAGGTTGACGATGTTTCTTGCAATGGCCATGCCAAGACCGGTGCCCTGCACCTTGGTCGTCCGGTGATCGTCTGCCCGGCTGAACGGCTCGAACATGATCTTCTGGAATTCCGGCGTCATACCGATGCCGTTGTCCTCGATGGAAAACTCGTAGCAGCCAAGCTCCGAGAAGCCGTTCGGTTTTTCCTTGATCGTAAAGGTGATGTTTCCTCCATCCGGGGTGTACTTGACGGCGTTGCTCATCAGGTTCACAAAGACCTGCTGGATGCGCAGGCTGTCGCCGCAGACAGCTTCGTGCTCGATGTGCTCAACATGGGCTTCGAGCTGATGTTTGTGCTCGTCGATTGCCGGTTTTGTGATGGTGAGCAGGTTATCGACCAGCTCCGGCAGACTGAAATCCTCCTCGGCAAGGCTTATTCGCCCGCTCTCGATTCTGGCCATATCCAGCACTTCATTGATCAGTCCCAACAGATGACGGCTCGATTTTGTGATCTTGCCAAGGCACTCGACCACCCTGTCCTGACTCTCGATATTCGCACCCGCAATGGCGGTCAAGCCAACGATTGCATTCATCGGTGTACGGATATCATGGGACATATTGGAGAGGAATTCCGTCTTGGCGCGGCTTGCGTTTTCCGCTGCCCGGTACGCATCCTTCAGTGCCTTATGGGATTCGATCTCGGCCTTTTTCTCCTGTGACACATCCATAGATGCCAACAGTGCTTTGACCAGCTTTGTGCCATCCCACTCCAGCGGAATGAAGGAACCGATCTTATAGGTGTTTTCGTCTATGGAGCAGTATTCAAATTTGTAGATGTCGTTCTCGCCCTGCAGATTCTTTCGGATATTTTCCGGTGAGAACAATGCGTCTATCGCCGCCAATGGCTCCAACGTCTTATACCTTACAGCCACCTGCTCCACAAAACCATGGTAGGTTCCCGTCGGCGCGTATATCATTTCACCTTGCAGATTATAGAACCGATACCGGTCATTCTCCAGATCGCAGACGACAAAGCGGTCCAGCAGACGCACCATACTCTTGATCAAAAGATCCATCGATGCGTTATCTGAGGCCATCTGCATCCGCCGTGCCGTCTCTGCTTTGGACTCTGTGATGTCCCGCAGAAAAATCATCGCATATTCGGAATCTTCGATCTCACCGCGCATGACCACGTTGCTGACCCATCGTTCCTCCCCATCCAGAACGATGCGGCACTCCTGACGCAGCTCCGTCTCAAGCCCCTTTAGTTTTTCCGTGATGTAGGCGCGATTGTAGAAATCCGTTACAGACTTTTTGTCCTCTTCAACCACATAGTTGTCCACAAAGAATCTGACCAGTCCATCCCATGTGTGGTTCTGCTCAAAGGCCGTCATCAAAGAAGGCTCCACTTTGAACGTATCAAAGGTGTTCTTTTCCAGATTTACATAGTATTCGCAGAGGTTTGCGCTGGTAAATGCACGGTGAAATGCCGCTGCCCGCTGCGCCTGCATCCGGCTTCTTTTTTCCGCGTCAATGTTGCTGATGATTCCGGCAATTCGATTGGCCGAGCCATCCAGACGGCGTATCACCTCCGCCGATGTCCGGAACCACTGGTATTGGCCATCCTGCATTTTCAGTCGGTACTCTACGCTGAACTTCGTGGCGTTGCTTTTGTCCGCGATCGTTTCCAAAAGCAGCTGCATTACCCGGTCATAGTCCTCCGGGTGCAGAAGGTTCGACCATGAATCCAGTTTGTTCGGAAAATCCAGAATGTCATGATATCCAAGGATCTGCCGGAACGCATGGCTCCAGTTCACATGAACGATCTCACCGTCTTCATTGCACTCAAAATACCACAGCGCGGAATGAATGGATTCGTTGACTAACGCAAGGTTCTCATACGCCCAGTTCATCTGTACTGACATGACCCAGATGGGTGTTCCATCCGTATCGACTGCATCTTTTTTGTAGAGACGCACATAGACGGGAGCCCCATCTGCCGTGAGGAACTGGCTTTCTCCTCCGCCCTGAATCTGACGAAAGCGTGCATTGTCAAGGAATGCGGCATCTCTCTTATAGAAAAGATTCTTCAGCGAACCCTTTGTCTGCTCCATCAGGGATGCATAGCTGTGGTTCAGATTATGCAGCAACAGATCACTGACCGACAGGATCGACAATTCGGCATCATAGTACCCGGTAATGGTTCCGACACCGCTATTATGATAGATCGTCTCCTGCATGGCCTGAAATGCATTTTTTCCCAGCCTTACCGTATCGGAAGTGTAGATTTCATCTGTAAGTCTTCTATCGAATTTCATTTTCATCCTCGTAGGGTTTTGATTCTGCTGCGCACTTCAATTCTGGTATGTCTTTTATGGTCAACTGGCATACTGATTTGTGATCAAGCTTGTACAGTATAACTAGTATAGTATACTTGCGCAGCGTTTCGATTTCAAGCGCTAATTGGCATTGGCTGTGTAAAAAAGAGAGGCCAATCTGCGTAAAAATTTGCGCAAGTTGATTCCTGTACTTTTCCACGATCCGGCTATCCGTATAGACAGCCGCCCCTGCGACGCGGTATACTCGAACCAGATCAACATTTTCAGGAGCGGGAGACCATTTTTGACGGTGTGCCTGCCCGACGTCAGGAAAAGGGCAAGCCCTCCTTCATAAATTATAGTAACAATTTATGATGCTTTGGGGAGGGGCTCGCCATGTTTTTATCTCTTTTGCAGTTTTTTGCCACAAAGTTTCTGTTTCTTGCGCTTCATCTGGAAAGCGGCAGCTTTCCCCGCCCGCTCAGCCCGCAGGAGGAGATCAAGACCTTTTCCGCTTTGCGGGAGGGCGACCCGTCCGCCCGGGAAAAGCTCATCCGTCATAACCTGCGCCTCGTGGCCCACATCGCCAAAAAATACTACGCTCTTCCCGGTGAGCAGGACGATTTGATTTCCATCGGCACCATCGGCCTGATGAAGGCCGTGGACACCTTCGACTCCACCCACCGGGCCAGATTTTCGACTTACGCCAGCCGATGCATTGAGAATGCTATCCTCTCCCCAGCGCACTTTGGGATGGAAAAGAGAATCCCCACTCTTACGCCGACATCCCGAACCCATGGGACCGTCTGCGTTGGTGCCGCTACAGCCTTGGTCTGCTGCAGAAAGACGTTGCCGCCATGGTCGGCATGGAAGAATGGCTCTATCGGGATCTGGAAAGCGGCGCATTTCACCGCAGCTTCACGCCCGAACTTGCGGACAAGCTCGCCGCCCTTTACGGTATCCCGGTGGAGGATATTCTGGACGACTACACCCTGTTTCTGCACCGGGGCGGAGGAGCCTTCCTCCGCAGATACCGGGAGGCAAAAGGCTGGAACCGTCAGCAGCTTGCCGACCATGCAAAGGTCAGCAGGACAAGCATCCGCTGCTGGGAGACCGGACAGAAAACCATCAGCCAAAAGTGTTTCCGGCTTCTGGCCGAAAATCTTGGGCCCGATTTTCTTTCTATGCTGCGCATGTGAGGTATGGTAATTTTTCTCCGGCCAAACGAAAAAGCTCGTCTGCAAGCCACGATATGTGGCAGCGCAGACGGGCTTTCGTTATGGAATCATTCTGTTTCAGTTATCCTGATATTTGCTCTATCTTACATAATATCTTTTTTTACGAACACAAGAGCTTTTACTTTTCAAAAAGCTTTTTCTACTGCTCCATCAGGACGGTTTCGATACGCTCTTTCAGCAAAAAAATGATTTTATTTTGTCAGCAAAATTCCCAAAACTTATGTAACACAAAAAGCCCCACGCTCAACACTGCCTCTGAATCTGACCGTCTCTGGTCGGAGCAGAAAAGCATATGTTGAGCGTGGGGCTTTGTTTATCGGCTCGGCTGCCAGCCGGGCTTTTGGTGTTCCTTGGGTTTGTAAGTTCCTTTGGTAGTATCGATCACCGCCTGCAGCAATTCGAGCTTCTGCCATGTGGGGCAGTTCAGACGGTCGATTTTTTCGATCACATAGTTGGCGTGGGCGGTTGCGACCCGTTTTCCGAGTTCGTCCCATCCCTCTTTCGTTTTGGGGTAATGTACCACCACTTCAATGGGGGCACTCTTTCGCATGGCTCACTCACCTCCGATTACATCGCTATCACCTCATTTTTACGGGTTACTGGTTGTCCGCTATTCGCTGCGATTTCCGCTCAGAACATTCAGGGCCAGCCGCTCCCGGCTGTACTCGCCCTCGTATACGGAGATGAAGCGGGCCACACCCCGGATTACACCGGCAAGGTAGGCGTCCACATTGCCCTTCCACGCCTCGTTGATGATGTGAAGCACCTCGACGTAGCGCTCACAGCCATACTGCTTGTACAGTTCGTATGCCGTTTCGATGCAGTAGATTTTCCAGGGTGCCCGGATGCCGTCATAGGCAAATTCCACACCGGCATTCGACGTGATCCCCACAAAGTAAAGTGCATCCGGGTTTTCGGCCACCAGATTTGCACGAAGGCGTTCGCCCGCCGTCAGGCAGGTAGCATTGCCGGTCTGAATCGCAAACAGCGTTGCTTCGTCTTCTTTGGTAAGGCCATAGAAGACCTTGCAGCGGATGGGCAATTCCATACCACCGTTGCAGGTTCGACGTGCTTCTACCGTGTTCTGCCCATCAAAGATGTAGAAGCGCCCGTCCCGGAAGCTGACCTTCGGCTCGTTCGCGATGTACTCCGAGAAGTTTTCCGCAATATGAGCAACCTTTTCGACATGACGGCAAGTTCTGGATGTTCTCGGAAGGCGGGAGAAAGTTCATCGGACTGGAAAAGAACAGTCACGTCTGCCTTGCCATTTACGACAAGTATGATGGTTTTGGCAATCTCAGAAGCCTGCAGGTCACCGGCGATGGTCGAGCCTTTCTCGGAGGAGTACAACGCCCATGCTGCTTTCAAGAAGATCCCGCTGGACACTCTGAAAAAACTGCCCTCACCGATGAATCTGTTCTGCGTGACGCCTACCCGCATCGATGCTCTGTTCTCCGATTTCAAGAAAGACGGTTACAGCGTCCGGCAGGTCCTGCATCAGCTTGCGTGAACAGAATTAGCTAAATCAACCAATAAAGGCCTCCGAATCTCTTTCTTATTAGGAAAAGATTCAGAGGCCTCTGTTTTACAATTTTTTCGGAATTGCGGCTTTCACCAGCAGCGTCATGGGACGGCGCAGTTCATCTTTCATTCTGGGAATATTCAGCATCTCTGCAGAGGTTCGTTGTCATATTCGCTGGTATGGAGTGGTTTCACTGACTGCATTGAACTTCTGATAACATCCAAAATAGTCTGATCCGCCGGGAGCCACGGAACGGAATCAATGTCATCTTTTGTCAGCCACCGTGCAGCTTCCGCTTCTTTCAGCACAAGCTCGCCGGAAACCACTTCACACCAGAAGCAGTCCATGGAAAGATGAAACGTCGGATAATCGTACTCGAGTGTACCAATTAAATCCCCCACAGCAATTTCCGTGTCCAGTTCTTCTTCGATTTCCCGCTTCAGAGCCTGCTGCGGGGTTTCTCCCGGCTCGATTTTGCCGCCCGGAAACTCCCACTGGCCTTTATAGTCGCCATAACCGCGGGCAGTGGCGTAGATTTTGCGCTTTTCCTGCATGGAGTCGCAGATCACAGCGGCCACAACACGAATCGTTTTCATAATGTTCTCCTTTTGGATTCATTAGGCCGACCGTCAGAAGTCCCACCGACACGATAGAACACCCTGTTTCCTGCTTTTCTTGCAGTAAGCAGCCCCATCTCATGGAATTTCATCACAAACGTCCGAATGGTTGCATACGCAGCGTTTCGGAAATCCTTTTCCAGCTGCTTTGTGGTAAACTCCTCTGCACCATAAGCAGACAGAACATACTCCCAGAGCAGCCGTTCTTTTTCTGTGATTTTTCCTTCCGCAAGAGCAGTTTGATATACCTCAAGATCAGTTTTCGGCGGGACTGCATCCACCTGCAGGCGGTTATAGACCTCATTGCAGAAGTAGAACAGAAAGGGAGTCACATCCGTATAGCCGGAAATCAGAGCATTTCTCTCCACGCGTTCGTAAGCTTTGTAATATGCGCCCTTGTTTTCAGCGATGTATCGGGAAAACGGCGTGAACAGTGCCGCAGGATAGCCCTGCTGAACAAGATACCAGAGGTGGAATAGCCGTGCAGTGCGTCCATTCCCGTCAAAATAGGGGTGGTAGTACGCAAAGGCAAAGTGCAGAATGGTAGCCTTATGCAGCTCATTGATGCCGTCATTGGCATTCGCAAAATCGACAAGACATTTCATGGCACCGGGAAGCCGCTCTGCCGGAAGTCCCGGTCTGGGTTCTTCACCGCCCACAATAAAAACCTCGCCATGCCGATAAAAGTGGTTTGGCAGTAATCGATCTTCATCCGGGAGATAATCCCCTGTGCTGATCTGATATAGGTAATGCAGATTCTCCTCGGTGATCCTATTCTGACGATTCGCGATAAACTCCAGTCCGCGCTTCATACCATAGATGCGGGCTTCTTGTTCATCACGAGGGGCATAACCATCGAGGATATAACGGATACTGCTGCGGGTCGAGCGGATACTTTCAATTTGAAAAGTAGCATAAATTTCCTCGGTCATCGCCGACAAACCGAAGTTTTGTCCACTGACAGGGACAGAGAGCAACTGCTTCATACCATTTGTTGAAATTTGCGCGAGGTTCGGCAGGTAAAACAGCTTATTTCCAGAAAAATCAGTCAACGGCAGAGGCTGCGCAAAGTTTTGCCGCAACAATTCGGCAAATTCTTTGACGCTGACAGTCGAGTACTTGTATTCCATCCGATTGAGTTCAAACAAATGCTTATCTGAAAGCATTTTGGCAAACTGTGCCCCATCCATTCTGTCCACCTCGCGGTTGATACTTATTGATACTATATAGTATCAATATACCGATTCTTTATAAAAAAGTCAACCGAAACAGGCCGAACCAACTTTTTTCCATACTCTCCGTCAAAATTCCCGCGGCACAGCCACGAATCACATCTCCATCGGCTTATTCCCCATTTCGTCCAGATACGCATTCAAAAATTCCGCTGCAAGGCTGTTGGGACGGATGTTTTCTCTGGCTTCCTGCGGGGTGAACCACTTGCAGCGGTCCACTTCGTGGTTGATATGCAGCGCCTTTGCGGTTCTGACGAAAGCGGTAAAGTTGCACATCAGCGTGTTAGACGGCTCAAAAAACTTGGTACGGTTGAACCGGAGGTGTTCTACTTCCAGCCCGGTTTCTTCCCGGACTTCCCGCACCACAGCGTGTTCTTCTGCCTCACCGCGGTTCACATATCCAGCCACCAGAATATAAGAGGGCTTGCCGTACTGCTGGATGAGCAGAATTTTCCCGGTCTCCTCATCCACAACAATCATGCTGACTGCCACATTGTACATCGGGAAACGGTATTGCTGGCATTTCGGGCAATAAGGCACAATGCCCTCTTCTTCCAGTTCTTTTTCAATCAATGCCGTACCGCATTCAAAGCAATGCTTCTGAATCATTTTTACACTCCAAACACTGTTTTCGTCAGCCGGATACCTGCTGCCGTCTTCATCGTATGTTCCATAAAGGTTCGGATTGCCTGCTGGTCGTACCCGCTTTCGGACGCATTGACGATATAATCTGTCTCAATCAGAATCTGATAGTCAATGCCGTTGATCTGGCTCCTGATATTTACCATTGGTGTTGCCGTACTTTTTGCGGCAGAGCGGGCAGGCGATATCGTGGGTGATGGCCGCCACCTCCAGAATAAACTGCGTGTCTGCGTCCAGCCCCTCCAGCTCACCAATGGTTTTGGCATAGGTCCACACGCAGCTCAGGTGCGTGATGTCATGGATATTCCCTTCGGAAAAGGCGATCATCTTTTCCATGATCTGTGCAATGGTCATCATTTGTTTCACTCCCGTTTTTAATACTTAAATGTTCACCTTGATAAACGCGAATTTTACAGGGTATGAATGATATGAGAAGCAAGTTCTGCATTTTCTTTGTCTACAAAAATCTCTGTAATATACTGAGGCTTTATTCCAAAAGTCCCGATTTGTGCTCGCATCCGTGTTGCATCAAAAACACTTCGCTGATTCACATCTTTGGTTTTGCAATAGCATTTGATTCCAGCCGCTGTCAAAGCATCTGTAATACGGTGGCAATAGGTTGAATCCGAAACCGTTGCTACCTGTGACTTGAAGAATCGTTCCAGCATGGTGAACCTCCTATGCAAAAAAGTTGGACGATGAGTACTTGATGAACCAACGTAGCAAATTCCGATTTATCAAATAAGAATTTCCGTCAATTTTTCTCTTGATGCGGCTCGCTTCTAAGAGTAGGAACGAACTGTTCTGTTGCCGGAGACGGACCATTCGGGTCGATCTCCGGCAGTATTTTTGTTATCGCGTATTAAAAAACAGCCGGAACGACTTTCTGCTGCGCTACATCGATGATGCCGTATGTATTCAGTCTGAGTTTTGGAATGACCGGAAGGCTGACGAAGGCGAGGGTCATAAAGATGCCGATATCTTCCGCTACACCATGTGCCTTGAGGGCATCGTTCAGCGCCTGCATTTTCGCCGCAACGCGCTCTGCGCTTTCGGTGCTCATCAATCCGGCTACCGGGAGCGCAAGTTCTGCCACGACCTGTCCATCTGCCACAAACGCAAGTCCGCCTTTGTTTTTCCGCACAGTGTTGCCGGCCAGCATCATATCGGTATCGTTGTCTCCTGCCACGATCAGGTTATGGGAATCATGTGCGATGCTCGATGCAACGGCTCCGCATTTCAGGCTGAAGTTCCCTAAAAAGCCAATGCCCACATGACCGGAGTGATGATGCCGCTCAAAAACGGCCAGTTTTACGACGTTGTGTTCCGGGTCCACACCGGGAGCTTTGCCCGGATGCCGTTGGAACTGGATGATTTTTTCCTCCGTAAGCAGCTCGCCCCGGTTCAGGCAGATGACACGCTCCTGCTCCCCGCTTTCCCGAAGTTCCAGGTCCTGCAGTGTGATCTCATCCAGATCAAAGGAATCCATAACGTGGGAAAATCTCACACGGTCGATGTCAAGCGGTGCGGGTTTCAGCGTTTTTCCGTGCTCGGCCACCAGCGTGCCATTCTTGTAAACCTGTTCGACCGTAAAGGATTCCAGATCAGAAACCACAACCAGATCTGCCCGGTACCCCGGTGCTACGGCACCGCGCTGCTTGAACCCAAAATACTGTGCCGGGACCAGCGTTGCCATTTTGACGGCCACTGCTGGGTCTGCGCCCAGCCGGATCGCTTTACGGATGTTGGAATCGATGTGGCCGCTGTCCAGCAGGTCACCAGGGTGCTTATCATCCGTCACCAGCATACAGCGGCTGCAATAGGGCTCCCGGAACAGCGGCATCAGGGCCTCCATATTTTTGGCAGCCGTTCCTTCCCGGATCATGATGTATTGTCCGAGCCGGAATTTTTCCATGGCTTCCTCGATGTTGGAGCACTCGTGATCGGACTGAACGCCTGCCGCAATATAAGCATTCAGGTCCTTATCGCTCAAGAGCGGCGCATGGCCATCCACGATCTTTCCCGCTTCGGTGCAGTCGCGGATCTTCTGCAGGATCTTCGGGTCACAGCGCACCGTTCCGTAGGCATTCATCAGTTCCGCAAGTCCCAGCACACGGGGATCGCCGTAGTAAGGCCGGAGCTGTTCTGCGTTCAGCACCGCACCGGATTCATCCAGATCCGTGGCCGGAACACAGGAGGGCAGCATGAAATAAACCGAAAGGGTCAGATTTTTTGTCGTTTCCAGCATAAAATCCAAGCCTTCCAGCCCCGCAACATTCGAGATCTCGTGTGGGTCTGTGACCACCGCAGTGGTACCGTGGGGCAGCACTGCCTGCTCGAAAGCCGAACCACAGAGCATGGAGCTTTCGATGTGGATATGCCCATCGATCAGGCCCGGGCAGACATATTTGCCGTGCAGATCAACTTCTTTCCGGCCATGATACATACCCACGCCCACGATCGAATTTCCGCTGATGGCAATATCAGCGGTGTCGACCTCATCGGTAAACACATTGACAATTCTGGCATTTTTCAAAACCAGATCAGCCAAAGCATCTCCTCTGCCTGCCGAGATCCGGCGTTTCAGCTCATCAGACTGCATAGAAGCATCTCCTCTCTCTGAAGTTCGATTTTCTCACCTGTGGATTGGTTCTGCCCTTATTCTACCACGCCTTGCCGCTGCGGAAAAGATGCCAGGAACAAAAATGGCCCCGGAGGGCTTGTTACAGCTCTCCGGGGCCACTTTATGTGCGTTGTGCCTTGGCGCAGACCGTCAGCACTCCACTGCCACCTTGATCACGCCGTCCCGTTTCTTTTCAAACAGCTCGTAGCCCTCTGCGATCCGGCGCAGGGGGTAGGTGTGGGTGATGAGCGGTTCGGTATCGATCTTGCCTTCTGCGATGAGACGCAGCGTTTCTTCACAATCGCAGCCGTCCACGCCGCCGGTCTTGAAGGTAAGGTTTTTGCCGTACATCTCCGGCAGCGGCAGGGTTTGTGCCTTGTCGTACAGCGCCACCACGGTCACGATGGCGTTGGGTCTTGCGCACTCCCACGCCAGCCGGAAGGTAGTGTCCGCCCCTGCCACCTCCAGCACCACATCTGCCCCGCCGTGTTCGCTGTGGGCACGCACAAAGGCGGCGCAGTCCTCCGGCTGCACCGTGAGCACCTGCGGGTAGTGCTGACGGATGAACTGCAACCGGTTCTCGTCCTTTTCGCAGACGATGATGCGCTTGGGGCTGTGCAGCATGACGCACAGCAGCGTGCAGATGCCAGTCGGCCCTGCACCGAGGATCAGCACGGTATCCTCAGGGGTGATCTCCGAGATGCGTGCCGCCCAAAAGCCGGTGGCCAGCACATCGCCCACCAGCAGCGCCTGCCGATCGGTAACGCCGTCCGGGATCTTGTTCAGTCCCTGATCCGCAAAGGGCACCCGGACATACTCGGCCTGCCCGCCGTCGATGCGGCAGCCCAGCGCCCAGCCGCCGTTTTGATCGGTGCAGTTGTTCACAAAGCCTTTTTTGCAGAAAAAGCACTCTCCGCAGAAGGTCTCCACGTTCACCGTCACCCGGTCGCCGGGTTTCACATTGGTCACCGCACTGCCCACTTCTTCTACGATGCCCACCATCTCGTGCCCTACCGTGATGCCGGGCACCGCCCGGGGCACGCTGCCGTGCTTGATGTGCAGATCGCTGGAGCAGATACTGGCAAGGGTCACCTTTACAATGGCGTCCCGCTCGTGCTGCAGCACCGGCTTTGGTTTTTCCATCAGGGCAAACGTCCCCTTTGAAACATAGGTATAGGTCAGCATGCTTTTTACCTCCATGCGCTTTGATCTTTCCGAACGGAGTATACCGCAAAAGTCAGCCGCTCTCCCGGCTCACAGGATAGTGAAGTACCTCCATAAATTCTGAGTTGCTGTTCTCAGTATACCATGGTTTTCCCTTGCGGAAAAGATAGCGAAACAAAAATGCCCCCGGAGAGCTTGTTGCGGCTCTCCGGGGGCATCTTATGTGCGTTGTGCCTTGGCGCACACGACCGGCGTTTTACTCGATTGCAATCAGATTCGGGTTCTCAGGCAAAGCCTTCGTCTGCTGAGGAGCAGGCAACTCGACGTGCAGGACGCCATCCTCGAACTTTGCGTGGATGTCTTCCTTCTTCACATCGCCCACGTAGAAACTGCGCGCGCAGGTGCCGGAGAAGGATTCGTGCCGCAGATAGCGGCCCTTCTTATCCTTTTCGTCGTTGCTGTGGCTGCGCACTGCCTGAATGGTCAGGTAGCCGTCGTTCAGATCCATCTGAACGTCTTCCTTCTTGCAGCCCGGCAGGTCAACAGCTACTTCGTAGCCGTTGTCCGTCTGTTTGACATCGGTCTTCATCATGTTTGCACCGCGCTTACCAAAGGCGCCACGAGCCTCACGGTTCATAGCACGTTCCAGTGCAGCGTCATTCCAGAACGGATCGAAGAAATCATCGAACAGGTTTTCATGGAAAACAGTCGGCATAAGCATAAATCATTCCTCCAATCCCGGCGTTCGGGTCGGGGCAAAAAATCTGAAGCGTCCATTCAGAAGGGCTTTCCGGGGAGCCTAGCGGCTCTCCTTTTGCCCTTCCTCCTGAGCACGCCACTGTTATAGCACCGTTCATTAGCAGTGTCAATAGAAGAGTGCTAAAATTCATGAAAGAATAACACTTTTATAAAATCCTATGCAATCTTTTCAAAATTCAGTCGTATCATCGTGTTTTTATCATTTCTGCCGGTACATCGGCGTAGACAGATATTTCATGCCGTTGTCCGGGACGATGACCACGATGTTCTTTCCCTGATTCTCCGGTCTGCGGCCCACCTGCACCGCTGCGTGCAAAGCCGCTGCTGCCGATGTGCCCAGAAACAGTCCTTCCGCCCGCAGCACCTCATGGGCCGTTTCGTAGGCTTCCTCGGTGCGGACATTGATGCACGCATCGCTCCAGTCTGTCCGCAGATAGTCGGAAAGTGCGCTTTCCGGCACATCATACGCCGGCAAAACGCCATCTATGATCTGCGCATCCGGGTGCTCCGGGGTCAGGCGGGAGTCCGGATGGGGCTGCACCAGAACCACTTGCAGATTCGGGTTGCGGCTGCGCAGATAACTTGCTGTGCCAAAACCCGTGCCGCCGGTGCCCGCCATGCAGACCAGAATATCCCCATGGCCTTCTGTATCATTCATTTCAACTCTTTGATTTCCGGGATGGATGCCGCTGCACCTTTGCGCTGCACGGCAATTCCGGCTGCTTTGGTAGCAAGCCGCATGGCGTCCTCTACTGAACTGCCGCTGCAAAGGCCCGCCAGAAAATAGCCGCTGTAAGTGTCCCCGGCAGCTGTAGTATCCACGGCCTGCACCTTTTCGCAGGGGACAAACAGCCGCCGCTCTGCATCCAGATAGTAGCTGCCCGCACTCCCGGCTGTCAGAAGCAGACGGGTCTGCGGGTATTTTTCGTGCAGTAGGGTCAAAACAGCGTCCGCTTCAAAGGTCTCGGTTCCGGCAAGGGCGCAGGCTTCCACCTCGTTGACACAGAGCACATCCACCAGTTCCATCGGGTAGGTCAAGATGCCGACATCGTAGGGTGCGGCATTGAAGAAAATGGAAAGCCCCTTTTTCTGTGCGGCCTGCATCAGGTACGGCAGATTGGAGATCTCATTTTGCAGCACCAGCCAGTCGCCTGGCGAAAAGGCTTTCAGCGTGTGGTCGATCTGCTCTGTGGTGATCTCCTGATTGGCACCGCCGTAGATCAGGATACAGTTTTCGCCGCGGCATACCTCAATGATGGCGTGGCCGGTGGCAGCAACATCGTCCTTTATCAGATAATCTGTATGAATACCATTTTGTTTCAGGTAATCCACAAATGGTTGTCCATCTGCGCCGACACGACCCGCATGGTATACTGACAATCCAGCTCGTGCAAAGGCGATAGACTGGTTTGCGCCTTTCCCTCCAAAGCCCCGCTGCATGGACTTGGCTGCAAGGGTCTCTTTGGGCGCGAGAAAGTGCTCGACCTCATAGGTATAATCGTAGTTGAGGGAACCAAACGAAAGGATTTTCATGGTATATCTTTTTTACTCCATTCTCTGAATCACCGCACCCAGCCATCGGCACAGGGTATCGCCTGCCTGATTTGCGATCTCCAGCACGCGGGCGTGGCTATGCTTGACCGTCTGGATGCCGGTAGCCATGTTAGTGATGCAGCTGACAGCCAGTACCTTCATGCCCATGTAGTTGCAGACCATGGTTTCCGGCACGGTGCTCATGCCCACGGCATCGGCTCCCATCCCCGCAAAGGCGCGAATTTCAGCCGCCGTTTCATAGCAAGGGCCCATAAAGCCCATGTAAACGCCCTCCTTGTAGGCAACGCCCAGTTCATCGGCGGTCTGCTTGGCAAGGTTCCGCAGTTCCAGACTGTAAGGTTCGGTCATATCCGGGAAGCGGGGGCCGAAGCGCTCATCGTTGGGGCCAATGAGGGGGTTCGTGCCCATCATGTTGATGAAGTCGGTAATGAGCATCAGGGTGCCCGGCGCAAACTCCCGGTTGATGCCGCCGCAGGCGTTGGTCAACACCACCTTTTCCACGTCCAACAGCTTGAACACATAGAACGGGTAGCAGACTTCCTTCATGGAGTAGCCCTCATAGAAATGGAAGCGGCCTTCCATGGCGTAGACTTCCGTGTCCCCCAGCTTGCCAGCCAACAATGCGCCTTTGTGTCCTGCCACCGTGGATACCGGGAAGTTGGGGATATCCTTGTAGGACAGTTCTTCCGTGTCCGTAAAGTCCGCGGTCAGCTTGCCAAGGCCGGAGCCCAGCACCACCGCGATCTTCGGGCGCTTTTTCGTGTGCGTCTTGATATATTCCGCACTTTCCAGTGCCTTTTCATAAAGATGTTCCATACCGTTCTCTCCTTTTCCCAAAAAATTCGATATACTCTCTGGGTTCAGTATATCGGATTTTTCAGGCCGATGCAAGACGCCCTTCATCGAGTCTTATTAAAAACCAAGGAGCAGACACTTCACATCACGAGTGTGTTGTATCTGCTCCTTGGTTCTCCGAATGTCTTATCTCTGGCCGATGTTCCACCGAAACAGCTCATATCCTTCCCGGATATCCTCCGGCAGACGTTTCAAAGTCTCGTCCCGCAGTTCCTGCGGCATCCCGTAAAAAGCTTCGGCAATGCCGCCGGTGATGCAGGCAAGGGTGTCGCTGTCGCCGCCCAGAGAGACCGCATTGCGAAGTGCATCCCTTTATATCAAGTTTCGCCTTTGAAATCAGAGAGAATCATAGTATTGATGTATTTTCTCGGCCATCAGTTCCCGACGCCTTTGTAGAAAATCCTGATAGTCGCCAATCTCCATGCTTTCAAATCCGTCTGGAATACAATTCTGTTTAAGATTTTCAGCCAGCCTATCTTGTTCTATGATTCCACCATAAACAGGCTTTTTCGTATTGCATTGCCCTATCACTTCAGTCATATAGTGGGCTGGCGAACTATCTTTAATTTTAATGTTGATTTCCTGTTGAATAAAAGCATAATTCGCAATTTGATTGTATTGTGCTTGCACAATTCCATTTTTTATCAAGTAATTTTTCGGGAACAAATGGTGAATATCGCCTCTGTTTTCCAGCATGGACTCAATATCAATTTCCATCGACAAAAAGCCTTTATCGTGTGCCTTGACCTGTGCCACAAGGAACATATTAAAATATGGACTGCTCGCAACCGATGTGTTCAGCCGTTGAACAAGATTTACCTTCCAGTACGCCTCAGATAATTCGCCCGACTCTGTGATATTCAGGTACTGCATCGGATCATCATAAGCAAAGAATCTCTTAATGTCGTAATCAAATGCAGACTCTGGCGAGCCAGAAGAATATCTTCCCGTCAAAATAGACAAAGCCAGCCACTTGCGTACAATCTTTTCAATTTGATTACTATCCACTTTTCGTTCACGAAGTGCAAGAAAAAGCGCATAGCCAAAGTTCAAAACATTTTGTGAACGAATCAGCGATTTTTTCACAATTCCCGCTGAGCGCACAATCATCAAATATCGTTCGTAATTTGTCTGATTCACCGCTTGCAGAACTGCCTCATGTAATTGATTGAACGACCTTTCTTCTATTTCAATCTTAAATTCACGCGTTTCAAAATCTCGACCTGAAAGCAAGCTAACCAAATCTGCTAGCTTTCCTCGCTTGAATTTATATGTAAATGCAACACGAAGAATATCCGTATAACATGTGCGATAAATCGGTGCATTCTTTGCAGCTGCCCACTTTATAGCTTCGAATTCTGGTCTCGCCGCAAATTCAGCATCATTTTTCTTGATTTCTTTCAAATCCTCCGGAGACTCCAACAAATGACAGAAATAATCAATCGTTTTTCGGGTCACATTTCCATTATATATTTCATTCGAAGAAATCTTAGACATTGCAAAATCTGCTTGCGACAGAACCACACCCTTAGAATTGATTCGAATAAAAATCTCCGTTACACTGTCAATATCCAAATCTTCTGCCAGCGTAATAACACCAATGCTATTATTTTGTATTGCCCTCAACCGATTGATTGTGTCATTGATTTCCTGTGCTTTGTCCATAATTCCGTTTTTCTGGCAATATTCCATCACAAAAGAAAAAGAACCAAAGGACACATCCAGCACTTTTGCAATATCCGGAATCCATTTACTGCTTTTTTGATTTGCGGAATTTGCCACTTCAAATATTTCGTCAATGGGGTTAAACGCAATACAGACCCGTTTCCATTTATAGTGGCTGTCTAAAACCTCCTGTCCCACAATTGCAGCCGCCATAGCAGTAATACGCTGTTACCCGTCGATCAGAACTTTTTCCCTATTGCAACTGTTCCGTCTTTCAACTTTACACTTGGATTTTGCCATACGATAATATATCCGACCGGAAAGCCCTTATAGAGCGAATCTATCAAATCACGCACTTGCGTTGCGTCCCATACAAATGGACGTTGCATTTCCGGAATCGCAATATTACCGGATTTTATATCCGCCAAAAGCACATCCACCGTATAATTATTCACGCTATATCGTTCCATAGTCAAATTTCCTTCTATTGTATCATACTGGAATTCTATCTAAAGTTGTTTTCATACAAAGCGTTATTAAATTTTATTTAATCTTATCACATCCGGCGGGGCGGCGCAAGGGGTGCTCTTGTTTCCTGTCCGCGCAGCTATTATAATAGGTACAGAAAGAAGGTGAGCTTCCTGCACGACATCTGGAATCCATGGCACGGCTGCGTCAAGTGCAGTGAGGGTTGCCAGAACTGCTACATGTATTTTCTCGACCGGATGCGGGACCAGAACGGAGCCGAGATCTACAAAACGAAAAGCGGCTTTTCATACCCGCTCCAGAAAGACCGCACCGGACACTACAAAATCCAGAGTGGTGAGCAGATTCGGGTCTGCATGACCTCGGATTTCTTCTTGGAAGAAGCCGACCCGTGGCGGGCTGAGGCGTGGGACATCATGCGCCAGCGCAGCGATGTGGTGTTTTTTCTGCTCACCAAACGGCCGCAGCGGGTACGGGAGTGCCTGCCGCCGGACTGGGGCAGCGGTTGGGACAACATCTTTTTCAACGTCACCTGTGAAAATCAGCGTCGCGCCGATGAGCGCATTCCCATTCTGTTTGACCTGCCCTTCAAGCACAAGGGCATCATGTGCGCGCCCTTCATCGGGCCAGTAAGCATCCGGCAGTACCTTTCCGCCGGGCAAATCGAGCAGGTCATCTGCGGCGGCGAAAACTACGATGGTGCCCGCCCCTGCAATTTTGATTGGGTCAAGTTTCTCCGGCAGGAATGCGTGGATGCCAATGTGACCTTCTGCTTTATCGAGACCGGCACCGTGTTCATCAAGGACGGCAGGCGCTACCACCTGCCAAACAAGCAGCTGCAAAGCCGAATGGCCTGTAAATCCGGTATGAACTATCAGGGCAGGCCCATTCATTTTGACCTCGTGGACGACTGGGGCTACCCCATCCCGCAGGAAGATCTCTATGTGCCCCATTTCCGCGCAAACTGCGAGACCTGCGGCAGCAAGTTGATCTGCAACGGCTGCAGTGACTGTGGAAAATGCTTATAAAATAAAGGAGTTCTATGAAGAACCAGAAGAAAAAATCGTTTCCCCTCAGAGTGTTCCTCTGCCTGCTGGCTGTTTTGCTGGCCGTCTGCGTTGCGTTCGGCGTTTACGTCAGCGACTACTACCACGCAGACCCCGCCGCCTAGGATGCGCTGGTATCGGATGATGTGGTGAGCGTCACCAAGCAGAACGGCAACTGGGTCTTTGTGCCGGAATCCCCCACTGCCGGGCTGATCTTCTATCCGGGCGGCAAGGTGGAAAACACCGCCTATGCTCCCCTCCTGCACGACCTTGCCGAGGACGGCATTCTGTGCGTACTGGTCAAGATGCCCTGCAATCTGGCCGTGCTGGACATGAACGCGGCGGACGGTATCCCGGAATGTTTTCCCGAAGTTACCGACTGGTACATCGGCGGGCACTCGCTGGGCGGTGCGATGGCGGCATGGATGAATCTTCAATAAAAAGCAAACTATCCCGACCATTTTCCTGTATGTCACAGGAGAATGGCCGGGACTTTCTTTCGTATTCCGTAAATCAGGAATCAATACAAATGAAATTTATGGCTGATCTGATGTGCAATTTCATCCGGCAGCGGGCGGAAACCGATGCAGGTCAGGGTCATGCCTTCTCCGTTTTCATCAAATTCTTCCGGCTCCAGCTCGGTGTGGCAGGCATCCCGGATAAGGAAGAAGTCTTTGTTTTCCACAAGGCCCAATTCCTCGGCAATGGTCTTTGCTTTCAGCAGTTGATTGCGGTTCTTTGCCCCGCAGATAGTTTTGGTAAAAGAGCCATCGAACCACTCTTCGTAAGTCGCCTTATCCAACATGATTTCTGCCCGATAGCCGGTAATTTCTCCGTTTTTCTCAATGGATTCCACGCCCTGTCCCATGCCGATGGGGTCGGTGAGGAATGCCAGCGAAGCGTGGCAGCACTGCGCCGCCAGCTTACCGGGAGACATCTGCAGGTCTTTTCGTGCAATGATGAGTTGACGCATTTTTTCTCCTTCTTACGACAGTTTGATCTTCAAATCTGCCAGCAGATTCACCGCTTCCGGCAGAGAAAACTTTGCATCCTTCAGGCGGCTGCCCAGAATGTCCACCTTATAGCCTGTAGCATCCCGGAAATCCGCCTTGCGCAGATCACACTGGTAGAACTCCGTTTCGTGAAGTTCTACACCCTTGAAATTCGCCAGCTGCATCTCGCATTTGGCAAACATGGAGCCGACAATTTCGTTGCCGTCCGAAAAGTCGAAGCGGTTAAAGTTCATTTCGGTGAAGGTGTTATATTTCAGACTGCACTCTTTCAGCGTGTGGATAGGGTCCGGGAAGGCACCGTTGGACATCAGCGGTGCCCACTCAATTTCATTCAGGCGGCAGTCCTCAAAATCCAGCGACTGCACCGAAGAATGGGTGCTGCGCAGACCTGTGATCTCACACCGCACGAATTTGCACTCGTTCAGCGTGGTATGATCCAGTTCGCATTTGGTAAAGGAGCATTCCACAAACACGCAGTCGGTAAAGTCGCAATCCTCAAAAGCCTCCTCGGTGAACGACAGGTCAGCAAACCGTTCACCTTCACAATAACGCTCTGTCATAAAATTCTCCTGTCAGCGCAGTTCTTCCAACAAGGCCGTGCAGCCTTCCAGCACATCCCGCCAGGTAGCCTCAAAATCCCCGGTATACCACGGGTCGGCCACATCGCCGGGGCGACGGGTATGATCCATCAGCAGAGACACTTTATGCTCCGGGTCGCCGCCCACAAAGCGCGCCATATTGCGCAGGTTGTTGTGATCCATGGCGATGAGATAATCGTAGGTCTCGTAGTCCCGCCGGGTCATCTGCCGGGCCGTCTTGCCCGCGCAGAAGATGCCGTGCTCGGCCAGCTTCCGCCGGGCGGGCGGATAGACCGGGTTGCCGATCTCCTCGGTGCTGGTGGCGGCGGATGCGATTTCAAATTTATCAGAAAGCCCGGCTTTGGCCACCAAGTCTTTCATTACAAATTCGGCCATTGGGCTGCGGCAAATGTTGCCGTGGCAAATGAAAAGTATTTTTATCATATTCTTATAACTCCGTTTTTGCTTTGTATTTCTTCTCAAATGCCCAATATTGCAGGTTTTTTCGGCATTTTCCTGTTTCTGTGTTTCCGGGGTATCTTCTCAAATCTTCCCGTATTTTCTCGTGCTTTTCCCTGCAATATTGGTAAATCTGTTGGTAAATAAATGCTCTGTACCAACGGGGTGTTTTAGGCTTTTGCTACTCGAAGCAGCTCTGCCTGTGCGTCATCGAACTGCACATGGGTGTAAACATTCAGCGTTACGCTGATGTCCGAATGCCCCATGATATACTGCAACGTCTTTGGATTCATTCCGGATTTCGCCATATTGGAACAAAAAGTGTGTCTGCATACATGAGGAGTTACTTTGGGCATCTGAATACGGTAAATTTTGTTATATTTCTCAATAATATGTTCCAGGTACTTCTCCCAATGAAGGGCGACCATTGGCTTATCGTTCTTGTCGAGAAACAAAAATCCAGCATATCCGTCTACCATCGGTTCTATTTTCGGTGCTACTCGATTGGCAAGAATACGGCGAAAACACGCCACAACTTCCTCGCTCATCGGCACATAGCGGATACCGCTTTCCGTTTTAGGAGCCTGAATTACATACTGCATCTGCGATGTTCTCTGCAACTGGTGGTCTACCTTGATACGCTTCTGGTCGAACTCAAGATCGGAGATCGTCAGCCCGCAGAACTCCGAGATTCGCAGCCCTGTGTTAAGGAGAATATAGATCGCATCGTAGTATCGACAGAAATGCTTATCTTCCTTGATGAATTTCAGAAGATCACGCTCCTGCTTACGGGTAATTGCTTCTCTGGTGACGGAATCGTTTACGATCACCGATGCCAGTTCAAATCCAAAAGGATTTTTACGGATCAGATCATCATCTACCGCCAACTGAAAAGCCGGTCTCAGAACACCTCTGATGGAGTGAATGGAGCTGTACCCTCTGCCATCCACCTGCTGAAGCTTGATCAGCCACGCCTTTGCATCAGACAGGCGAACCTTGTCAATGCGCTGCTTTCCAAACGCTTCTCTGTTCAGGATATTGATTACGGTCTTATATCCCGCCTTGGTGTTATGACCGACACCGGTTTTCAGAGAAGTATATTTCTCTACCAATTCAACTACCGTGTAATTGCCGCCACGGGTAACGATATGGTCAAACAGATCCGCCTGAATCTGCTTTTCCTTCTCTCTCAGCGAAAGCTCTCGCTTTTTACCCCTGGGAGTCGGGTCATTCTTGTCCAAACGCCAACTGTACACATTCTTCTCCTTACCGTCCTCGTCAATATATCGGTAACGATACCTCCCATCTGTACGCTGGTATTCACCTTCACGCAAAATCCGATTTCTATTGTCTCGTCTTTTTTCACTCATCGAAATCTCTCCTTTCAGAATAAGGAGAGCCAGACTTGCAGTTTTATACTATCACAAATCCGGCTCTCCGTATAGTTATGCCATGTGATTTCGGAATTTCTGTTAAGCATTTCTAATGCCAGTTATACAGCCGTTGCCTGATCCAGATAGCGTTCAAATTTTTCACGCTTAATCAAGGCTCGATTGCCATTCATAACATAAAAATCTTCATTCGGATGCTCTTCAATCAGCATTCTCAGTTTCCCTTCGCCGATATGATAATATCGGGCTGCTTCTTCGATGGTAAGCGTATATCTACGCCACACCGGAATATCCGAGTAATTTTTTCCTTCAACATTCATCTTATTATTCGCCATAGGCAGTTATCCTCCATAATTATCGTTGTCGCAGCATTCGCCACATAGATATGCAAGAATATCCACTTGGCTCATTGCCTGCGCACATAAAAATAGCCAGACAGAGGGTGTCGGCAACGAAGTCCGGCAACGGGCTTCAAAAGA